>ULYA01027100.1_pt1 | contig 77471 bp, 37 predicted proteins | sample 1961821 | NCBI WGS metagenome assembly ULYA01 (sample SAMEA4835853, study PRJEB28245) | human gut metagenome | biome: gut microbiome; material: fecal sample | place: Denmark | collected 2008 | reverse complement strand
GTTGCAACCACCACTAGAATCCGCCACTGGCTTGGTTATGGGGTCGCTCTACACTGGCTTCTGCTATGCATTACTTCACCCCTAAACGTTGCGCTACGTCGAATAAAATCATGTATCACGATAAGGCGCAGGTTCAGCGTGCCGCTGATCAAAGCCTAATCGAGCGCGGAGTTGAGCTATGGGTGTACCGTTGCGAATTTTGCGGATGCTGGCATCTCACGCATCGCGATCCGCAATCCAGTTACCGGCATGTACCGCTGAACCAGCAACTCAAGCCACACAGTCGTAAAAAGGGCTACAAGCCACGTAGACGTTAGCGTCAGAAGCTCCACAGGCCTCGCCAACGCCGTGTCTGAGACAGGTTACGGTCCAAACACGTCAGGTCGTAGGCTGCTAAGCGTTCAGGGCGCTCGGACACACTTCGTCCAACACTTACATCACCTTGGTGTTTTCAAGGTTGCGGATAACCCAATCGTTGAAGCGAATTACCGGCTTGCGCAACATAAGTCCCAACAGCAATGAGGGGACAAGGAACAGTGCCAGTTTGCCCATGGAAACCCAGTATTCCATGCCGAATGAGCCTGCCATGGCCGAATGCATCGCATCCACCGCATAGGGGAACAGTAGCCATTTAGAAACGACCTGGAAGAACGTCGGCAGTGTTTCAATGGGGAATGTGCCGCCGGAACCGGCTACCTGCATAACCAGCAGTACTACGGCAATGGCTTTGCCGATATCACCGAACGACAGGGTCAGCGTATACACAATATTCGAGAACACCAGTGCAGACAACCACCCGACCATCAAGAACTGAATCGGATGCTCACACTGCACGCCGAGATAGAACATATCGCCCAGGCACACCAGCGTACCTTGCAGCAAAGCAAGGAAACCGAAAATCATGTATCGGCCGAAATATTCGTGGTGCAAGCGTAAACCGAACTGCCGCGCATTGCCGGGAGCCTCGGCACGCGGCTTCTTCAGCACATCCAACGCGGCGGCCGGTCCGGCAATCCGCCCGGCAATCATGGCCTCGCGAAGACCCACTTCCGAACCGAGCGGCAGATCATTGCCCAACCCTAAGATACGAGCCTTCTCATGGTCGGAAATCGATACTTTCAACATGGCGACCAGAATGATCGCACCGACCCAAATAGACAAAATCGTGTAGAACGGAGCCATCGCGGAACCATAGTTGGCAACGGGATAGAGCGCGATGCGGTCGACCGCTACGGGTGCCGCCAGCATGGAAGCAATGGCATCGGGCTTCGCAGAGGAAATCACAGACAGGTCGATGGTGCCGCCATTGGTGATAGAGGCGAGTTGGGAAGACAAGTTGTCGAGTTTCTTCGCCGAACGGGTCAAAGCGCTAGCTGCGTCAGTCAAGGCCGACTGGATGTCCGTCAGGCTGTCTGAAACGCCGCCAGAAAGACCTGACACGCTGCTTACGGTCGATGCAAGCCCGTCGATTACGGAACTTGCCTGCGTGGTCACTTCGTCCATGGACGAGGTCAGATTGTTCAGTTGCGGTTTCAGCGTGCTCTTGTACGTGTCTGAAGCCTGAGTAATCGATTGTTTGGCGGCAGCGATTTGTGATTTCAGATCTCGACGCGCTGTATCGGCATCGGCAGTACCGTTTGCTATGTGCGTGGCCGCATCGCCCAACGCGGTGGCGGCTTGCTGCATGCTCTGCTGCGCCTTTGTGGCTTGGTCTGCAGCCGCGTTCAGTTGAGCGGCAACGGTATCTCCGCCCACGGGCAGTGAAGCCGCTTGTTTGGCGAGATCTCGTAAAGCGGCGGCATACTTTCCAAAGCTGTCGGCCTGAGCCTCCACTTTGGATTGCATATCGGTTAGCTTGTTTGATATCTGTGAGGATTGTGAGCCCACATCGGCAAAAGCGGCATCGATTTGCTTGGCAATGGTGTCGTAGGATGAACCGGCCTGCTGCAATGCCGTACCGACGCCATCGGTGGCTCCGGACAATGCCTTGTCGAGGCTGGAGACGCCGTTGCGGGTCTGTTTCAACGCCTTTTTGGTTGTGGCCGCAGCTGAGCCTGTTGACCCCAGCAGCTTATCGGTGGAATCAATGATGCTGTTGGCGGCCCCGAGCAGATTGGCATAGGAATCCATCTGCGACGCAGTGCCGGTCAAACGAGACGACATGGTGGCAATATGACTGGTGGCGTTGTTGACGTACTGCTCCATTTGCGGGCTTTGCGCGTAATCGGCCACGTTGGAAACCAAATCCAGCGCCACGCTCGCCAAGGTCTTCACAAATGTCTGGTCGATGGTCGTGGCCACGGTGGTAGCACCCTGGTCGGTGATATGCGGAGCGATCGGATTGATTTTCTCATTGAGATAGTATTCGAGCTTGGCGTGCTTGATCTTCGGTGAAAACAGCGTCATCATATCGGAGCTGAAGCTCTTTGGAATAATCAGCGCGGCATAGTATTCGCCTGAGTTCACGCCATCGATGGCCTTAGCACGATCCACAAACTGCCAGTCAAGGTCATGATTGGTCCTGAGCGTACTGGTCACGGTTTCGCCGACGTTGATGGTGATCGGCATCAGACCGGACTTATAGCCCTTATCCACGTTTGCCACGGCGACCTTCAAGGCCTTGGTGTTGCCGTACGGGTCCCAGCTGGCGGCGATGTTGTACCAGGCGTACAGTGCCGGCACAATCACCAATCCCATAGCCACGATTACGGCGATCACATTGCGGGTGGCTTGGCGCACGTCACGTACGAATATTTTCCAGATAAGCTTCATCGTGCGCCTCCTTGCCCAGACTGCCCAGACTGCCCAGACTGCCCAGACTGCCCAGACTGACCGGACTGTGCGGTGTGCGCAGTCGGCTCGGCGGCCTGATCGCCGAACAGTGTGAGTCGTTCAGTGGTTTCGCCGATATCCGGATTGCTGCCCATCGCCGCTTCGTGACGTCCGTGGCCGTGGAAACGCCGCCACACATATCCGTTGAGCATCACATTGCGGAACTCGTCGGCACTCATGGCACTGACGCCAAGCTGCATGGCGTAGGTTTCGCGTGCGTATTCAACCACAATGAGATAGGCGTCGATAAGAATAATCGACAGAATCCAGGAGGTCAGCATGGCGATTTTCTCTTGGGTGACGAACAGCAGTACCAGGAATACGAACGGGAGTACGGTCAGCAATGTCAGACCGGCAACGATCATCTTTGGATACCGTGCGAAGAACCGGTGCGCGCGATGGGCGATGATATCGCGCAGTTCCTTGCTGTCGGACACCGTGCGGAATACGGAGTTCAAGCTCACCTGTTCGTTCACCATGCTGTTGTGCTCGGTGATCATCAGGTCGGTATCTCCCAAACGACGGTCGAACAGCGCGTTCAGGTTCATCGCATACCGGCGTATGACAAGTCCCACGAAGAGTGCCGCCGGCAGATACCAGAACAGGTGCAGCATGTCGAGCCAGTAATGGTTCGCGTACAGGCCGGCAATCGGGCCGCGCATCGCGTTGATGCCGTAGGTAAAGGGCAGCCACGGGTGCAGTTCGCGGAAGAAGTTCGGCATCATTTCAATCGGATACAGGCCGGAGGCGCCGGGTATCTGCACAATGACCAGAATTACGGCGATGGCTTTGCCGATATGGCGGAACGCCACGGCCAGTGCGTAAATAATGTTGATGTATACGAACGAACAGAAGATCCCGGCCAAGATGAACAGCAGCGGATGCTCGCATTGGATGCCAAGCACCAGATCGCCGATGGTGGCGATGACGGCTTGCAGGAATCCGATGGTGACCAGCAGCAGCCAGCGGCCAAGATATGCTTGCGTAGCGGTGATACGGCGAATGCCCTCGCGGTCGACCTCAAGCTTGTAGATGGCGATTAGCACGAAACCGCCTACCCACAGTGCCAGATTCGTGTAGAACGGGGTGACTGCGGACCCGTAATTGTCGGTGGCATACACGACTTTCGTGGTCAGGGTGACGGGATTGCCCATGAAGTCGCCGAATCCCTTGTCATCCAGATGCAGCGTATCCCGGATTTTCTGGTAAGCGGCGGAACTATCGAGCGTGGCGATATCGGTGCGTACGGTGGCGACATCGCTGGCCACCTGGCGCAGCGAATCCTGCGTGCTGCTGATGGTGGTTTTTGTTTGGTTCAGGGTATCGACAAGCTGGTCGAACAGTCCGTCGGCCTGATCCAAGGTGCCGGATAACGAAGTCAACGTGCCATCCAGTGTGCCATTCAGGGCGGCGAAACTGTTCAATGATGAGGTGAGCGACGGCATTACGGTGCCGGTCAGCGAGCCGCGCGCGGTATTCAGCGCCGCGATGCCGCCGGTGGTGGTGTTGGTCATGGCTCCGGAAAGATTCGTGGTGGCGTCTTTACCGGAGTTGATGAACTGTGTGGTGTCGGTATGGAAGGTGTTGAGCTGTGTCTGCTGTTTGCTGATCAATGAGTCGAGCGCATCGATTTGTTTCCAGATGTTCTGGCCGACTGGGTCGGTGGTGTCTTTGCCGATGCCGGCTTTGGTCAGCGCGTCTTTCAGATCGCTGATTGACGTTTGGGTGGCATTCAGTGGGGCCGAAAGTGTGTTGGTGATGGTGTCGACGGAGTTCTGCGCGCTGTTGAAGGAGCCGGTGATGCTGCCGGCGGCGTTGTTGACGTGAACGGCCAGTCCGGAGAGTTGTGCTGAACTGGTGTCGAGCGCGCCGACCAGTGTGGTGGAGAAGGCTTGTGACCCGGCCTGTGTTTCCGTCAACAGTGTGCCGGACTGGCGGGAGGCCTTCTGCGCGGCCGCGACGGTCTGCTTGAGTGAGGCGGTGGTCTGTTTGGCGTCGGCGAGAATCGTGTCTGATTGGGCCAGCGTGTCCTGTAAGTCGGTGAGTGAATCCTGAACGGTGTTCAGCGTGGACATCACCGTATTGAGATCATTGATCGTATCGTGCTGGACTTTGCCGGTGGCTTGGTCGAGATCGCCTCCCGCTTCGGAAACGGCCGAGGCAACGGTGGTGGCTACCGTGGTGACGAAGGCGGAGTTGATCTGCTCGTCGATGGTGGTGGCACCGGTGTCGGTGATTTTCGGCGCGATCGCGTTCTTCTTCTCGTTGACGTAATACTTGATTTTTGGCTGTTTGGAGGTTCCGGTCACCGATTCGACCAGGCTGGTGCTGAAATCCTTGGGCAGCACGATGGCTGCATAGTATCCGCCGGTCTCCACGCCGTGGACGGCCTGTTCCTCATTGTCTACGAAGCGCCAGCCGAGTTCGTCGTTCTGCTTGAGTTTCTTGACGACCTGCCGGCCCGCATCGAGATGGCCGACCAGATCGTTGGTGGTGCCTTGGTCTTCATTGGCTACGGCCACTTGCAGATTGCCGGTGGCTGAATAGGGATCCCAGTTGGCGAGAATGTTGAACCATGCGTACAGCGAGGGCAGCATTGCTACGCCGAGCGTCACCACAACGGCAACGGGATTGCGTAAGATACGTCTGCAATCGCGTAGAAAGACTTGCCAAACCGTCCGCATCCAGTCCCTCTTTTCCGGTTCGTAATCATTGCGGCCACATGCAGTCTATTCCCACCACTGGTGCGAATACTGCTGGTTTGGCGGGTTTTCTTGCAAAACTGGCCGTTGGTTGTCCGCATAATGGGACTGATATGTGAACGTTTGTTGATGGTGCGACACCGGCGGGATGGTTGTGCAATTTTGCCGGTATCCGGTGATGAAATGTTGAGGTGTTGGAACTGAGTCGTCGCAGTGCTGAGACCGAGACGACTCAGTGACGAGCCTATCCGAGGCTATCTCGTTGGTTCTGGTCTCACTGATCCAGACGGAAGCCCTGAGCGGCGGCCTTGTCGAGCAGTGTCTGATGGCTGACATCCTGCCGACTGATCGTGGCGACCTGATCGCTGAAAGCGTCCACCGGACGGTCGGCTTGGCGCAGATCGTAGTACCGGTGAACTTCCTCGTCGAAGGCGGGCAGCTGGTCGAGTACGCCATCGGCGTCAGCCGGGTAGGTGTTCTCGAAGAACTGCATCGTGCGCGGCATGCGCGGCTTGACGGTCGGGTTCTGATCGGGCTTGCCGATGGCCAGACCCAGCACCGGATACGTGTATTCCGGCAGATTCAGCACGTCGATAAGGCCGGGGATGTTGTTGAGCAGAGAGCCGAGAATCACGCAGCCCAGTCCCAGCGAAATAGGCGGCGGTCTCCATGGCGTGCAAGGCCAGCACTGCGTCGTTCTGAGCTTGGGTGAAGCGATAGCTGTACTTGAGATGGAATTCGTCGGAAGCGGGATCGATGCCCTTGCGTTCGGCGATGCGCGCGTTGCGGTGCTCGTCGATAACGAACACGTACAGCAGCGGCGCAGTGGCAATATACGGCTGATGGCCGAATTCGGCGAGCTTGGCTTTGATGGCCGGATCGGTGATGCGGATGGCGGACCAGTCGTTAAGGAACTGGCTGGACGCGGCATGCTGGGCGACGGTTTCGAGCGTGGCGCGGGTATCGTCGTCGATGGCCTCGTCCTTGAACTTACGGATGGAGCGGCGGCCCAGAAGAGCCTCGATTGTTGCGTTGGTAACCATGGTTTTATTGTCGCACGGCAGACGCCGGACGCCACGGTGGATTACCTCACAGTGAAATGCCGATATTGTGTGGCGGAACTGTGCTGGACTGATGGTTCCTGTCGATTGGCTGATGGTTCCTTGACGAAATTCCAGCGATGAGCCATCAGTCAACCAACAGAAACCATCATCCAACCGGGGGATTAGCGGCTGGACTTGCGATGGCGGTGGTCGACGAACGCCTTGGAGCCCCGATCCGACAGCTGCGAAACCACTGCGCCGAGTGCGGCCGAAACGGCGGCGAATGCCAGACTCATTGCCAGACCTTGCGGCGCGTCTGCCGCCAGTCCCTTGCGCAGATTGCGTTTGCTCGTGCCCTTGTCCCATATCATCTGGAATGCTTTGCCGGCAACCAAGCCTGCCAGCGCTGGGACTGCCGACTTGATGAGCTTGTCGCCCAGAGAATCAGGGTCGTTGAGCCGGTCCTCGCGCAGCCTGTTGACCTTCTCGTCGATGCGGTGCAGGCTGTCGACCGCACGGTCGGCGCTGGAGGGGAAGTCGGTGTTCGTTTCGTCGCTCATGACTCTCAGTCTAATAGCATCTCAATCATCTCAGCGCAAAAGATGGGCGTTAATGGTGGAGTCATGAACGAGCGCAGACTAGAGTGGAGGCATGAGCGAACAGAACGTGAACGGCACCGTTGCCGTCGAGAACTCTCGTGGCGGCAACGGATTTTTGGTGTTGCTGCGCCACGGCCAGACCGTGTGGAGCGAATCCGGGCAGCATACCGGGCGCACGAACATCCCGTTGACCGCGGTCGGCGAGCAGCAGGCAGCGGATGCCGGAAGGCGCCTGCGCGAAGCTTTCCCCGAAGGATTCAGTCAGGGCTGTGTGTTTTCCAGTCCGCTGAAGCGGGCGTGCCAAACCGCTGAACTGGCCGGTTTTGCGGACCACGGTGTGTTGGACGGCATCGCTGAATGGGATTATGGCCGAGCCGAGGGGCGTACGCGCCAGCAGGTGAGTGAGGCCAGCGGTTTTGAATGGGATGTGTGGCGTGACGGGCCGCGCTCGCTGACGCCCACGCTGGAGGGCGATTGGGTCGAGACCTTACCTTCGGGCGAGCAGGTGCCGGTCCATGCCGGGCCTGGCGAGACGCTGGAAGAAGCAGCGGTACGCGCCAAGAGCGCCATCGATGAGATTACGCCGCTGCTGAAAGACGGCCATAATGTGCTGTTGGTGGCTCATGCGCACATCCTGCGCATCCTCACCTCGCAATGGCTGGGCGTGGACCCGCATTTCGCGCGGTTGCTGCGTTTGGATACGGCGCACTACTCGGTGCTCAGCGTCTATAAGGGAGATAACGTCATCGAACGGTGGAACGCCTAGCCCCGGTTGCGCTGTGATTACGCTGGCCTGCCCGCTGCTGCGGGCGGGCCTTTATTGTTTGTGGTGGGAATTGCGGTATGTCGATAAATGATTTGCAAACGATAGCGTCGCCGTGTTGTTTTTTTGATGGGCATAAGTGACAATCGATTGCCATGAAAGATATGTTAGCGCTCTCATAATTGCGAACGCTTGCATTGCGATAATGAGGAAAAAAATGACCGAATCAATGGGATATTTGTTGACAATGGCCTGAAAATGATGATTTATGACGCGCCGATATTGCTATCGTTTGCAAAAAGAAGCAAACCGTTGCACAATAGTGCATGTCGATAGTCATAAAGGTGCGTGTTAGCGTACCTGTCCTGACCGGGGATGGCCGGGTCGACGATGAAAGAGAAAGGTTCGATGATGAATCGTACAGTGAAGTCAGCGGTCGCAGTGGCGGCCATCGCTGCAATGTCCCTCGGAACCCTTGCCGCTTGTGGAAGCTCCACTTCCGGCGACGACTCCAAGGGCAAGGTCTACTACCTGAACTTCAAGCCGGAAGCGGCTGATCAGTGGGCCGCTCTGGCCAAGGAATACACCAAGGAAAAGGGCGTTGATGTCAAGGTCCAGACCGCGGCCTCCGGCACCTACGAGCAGACCCTGAAGTCCGAGATTGCCAAGACCGAGGCCCCGACCCTGTTCCAGGTGAACGGCCCGGTCGGCTACCAGAACTGGAAGAAGTACACCGCCGACATGTCCAACACGGATGTGTATAAGGAACTCACCAACCAGGACGTGGCCCTGAAAGACGGCGACAAGGTGGTCGGTGTGCCGTACGTGATGGAAACCTACGGCCTGATCTACAACAAGGACATCCTCAACAAGTACTTCGCGCTGGATGGCGCCAAGGCCACGTCCATGGACGAAATCGACAACTTCGACACCCTGAAGGCCGTGGCCGACGACATGCAGGCCCGCAAGGACGAGCTCGGCATCAAGGGCGCGTTCACCTCCGCCGGCTTCGACTCCAGCTCCGACTGGCGCTTCAAGACCCACCTGGCCAATCTGCCGCTTTACTACGAGTTCAAGGATGACAACGTCACCGAGCAGCCGGCCAAGATCAAGGGCACCTACCTGCCGAACTACAAGAAGATCTTCGACCTGTACATCGCCGACTCCACCACCGACCCCACCCAGCTGAGCGCCAAGACCGGAGATGATGCGAACTCCGAGTTCGCGCTCGGCGAGGCCGCCTTCTACCAGAACGGTACCTGGGCCTGGACCGACCTGCAGAAGGCCGGCATGAAGGCCGAATCCGTGGGCATGATGCCAATCTACACCGGTGTCAAGGGTGAAGAGAAGCAGGGCTTGGCCACTGGTTCCGAGAACTACTGGTGCATCAACGACAAGGCCTCCGACGCCGACAAGAAGGCCACCGAGGACTTCCTGTCTTGGGTGATCACCTCTGACACCGGCAAGAAGGCCATCTCTCAGGACATGGGCTTCACCACCCCGTTCAAGACCTTCGATGATGTCAAGTTTGACAACCCGCTGACTGAAGCCGCTGTTGAGGATCAGAAGTCCGGCAAGACCCAGGTTTCTTGGAACTTCACCATGATGCCGTCCGAAGAGTGGAAGAACAAGGTCGGCCAGGCACTGCTCGAGTACGCGCAGGGCACCGGCAAGTGGGATGCCGTCAAGACCGCCTTCGTGGACGGTTGGGCTTCCGAATACGAGGCCTCGCACTGAGTCTCATAGAGTCCCATAGCCGATAAGTAACAATCCGCGGCGCCCCTGCCATTTCCTTCTCCGGGGGCGCCGCTTTGTATTGCTGAGTCTCGCACAAAATCGTCCGCCGCAAAAAAGTGTGAGGCACGCACCCGCTCAATCACACACTGTGTGTCCATAGATTGGCGATTTTTCGCCATTTCCCACAATGTGCGATTGAGCGTTACTGTGCGGTTGCCTCACACTTTTTCTATGGTGGGCTTTGTTGTGTGAGCCTACTTAACGCGGGAGGTGGAGGAGCGGACCTTCAGCTGGGCCGGGAACACGATATAGGGTTGCTCAATCGGCTTCTCGTCAATGAGATCGAGCGTCATGCGGGCTGCCACGCGGGCCATCTCCGCCGGATCCTGGCGGATGGTGGTCAGGCCGATATCGCCGGTGTAGAAACTATCGTCGTAGCCGACCAGCGAGACGTCGCCGGGCACGGAGAATCCATTGCGCTCCAGCTGGAACATAAGCGGCAAAGCAATGCCATCCTCTTGGCATGCGATGGCGGTGGGCATCTCGTCTTGACTCATGAGTTGGTCGACCACGTCGCTGATTTCATAACGTCCATCGTCATCGACCTTGCAGACGATAACCTGCGGCTCGATGCCTTCCCTGCGGCAGCAGGCGGTGAATGAGTCGAATCGGCTTTGCACGGAGAAGCTCAGCGACACCTCGCGATTGGTGCTGATATAGGTGATGCGGCGATGTCCGAGATTGATAAGATGGTGGGCGGCCAACGTGGAGCCCTGCACATCGTCGATATTGACGGCGGCGGTAAAGCCGCGGGCTTCGGGCTCGACTGAATTGATGCCGACGATCGGCACGCCGACCGAAACCAGTTGCGCGATTTCGTTGTTGTCGATATCGAAAGACGCCACAATCACGGCATCGGCGTTACGGCGTACCGGCAACATCTCGAAGAATTCCTTGCGCTCCTCGATGCTGGAAATCTGGAATACCGAAATATCGTAGCCCTGCGTGTGCAGCACCTCGTTGAGCCCCTCGATGACCGAGGCGGTGAACCACAGGCGGATATGGCCGCTCATCAGTACTGCGATGCGCAGGGAGCGGCCGGATTTCAGGGCCGCAGCCGAGCGGGAGAGTGAGAAATTGAGTTTGTCGGCGATGGCGAGCACGCGCTCGCGGGTCTTGGCCGACACCAGATCCGGCCTGGTGAAGGAACGTGAGACGGTGGAGATGGAGACGCCGGCCTCGCGGGCGACATCCTGAATGCTCGTAGCCATTGCAGCCCCCTTGCGTTGAATGGAAAATCGCAATACACATGCACAACTGACTCCAGTGTACATGCTGATTGATTGATCTGCGGCGATGACAACGATTGTATTACAAACGTTTGCAAAGTGTCTATGTCGGCGTTAGATTGGCTTTATATAGCCATTATCTTAGGTGAAAGAAGATTGCTGGAGCCGGAGTGTGCTCGAACTTGAAACGCCTAAAATGACAACGTTTGACATATAATGATTCGACGTTTAATATGAACATAGGCTTGAACGAGAACAGGCCGTGCATGCGGTTCTCGATCGGCAAGCTCGCATTGAGTTGAACTCCGCAGCCGGCGCACGATGCAGTGTCGCAACGCAGCGGACTCAAGGAGGAGGAAAAGTCATGATCAGCATGGCTGGCAAGGCGATACGCAGATGGTGGGCGCTGTTCGCGCTCCCCACATTCGCCGCATTCATCATCGGGTTCCTGGTGCCCTTCATCATGGGCGTCTACTTAAGCTTTTGCGAATTCACCACCGTTACCGACGGTGAATGGGTGGGGCTTAAGAACTATGGCAAAGCGTTGAAAGACAAGGAATTCCTGCACGCGCTCGGCTTCTCCACCGCGTTTACCATCGTGACCACCATCGTGATCAACGTGATCGCCTTCGCCATCGCCTACATGCTGACCAAGGCGATCAAGGGCTCCACGCTGTTCCGCTCGGTATTCTTCATGCCGAACCTTATCGGCGGCATCATCCTGGGCTACATCTGGCTGCTGCTCCTGAACGGCGTACTGGCCCACTGGGGCCGCGCCCTGACCTATAAGGCGTCCTACGGGTTCTGGGGCTTGGTCATCCTGGTGTGCTGGCAGCAGATCGGCTACATGATGATCATCTACATCGCCGGCCTGCAAGCCCTGCCCACCGATGTGCTGGAGGCCGCGGCCGTGGACGGCGCCAACGGACGGCAGACCATGTTCCGCATCATCATCCCGCTGATGATGCCGTCCATCACCGTGTGCTCCTTCCTGACCGTGACCAACGGTTTCAAGCTCTACGATCAGAACCTCGCATTGACCAACGGTGCGCCGAGCAACATGTCTGAAGGTCTGGCGCTGAACATCACCCGTACCTTCTACGGCCGTATGGGCTGGGAAGGCGTCGGCCAGGCGAAGGCCGTGCTGTTCTTCATCCTGGTCGCGGTCATCGCCCTGATTCAGAACAAGCTCACCACGAGCAAGGAGGTGGCAGCCTGATGAACGAGAACAAGCCTGTGAAGCATGGCGCATTATGGACCGTGCTGTTTGCCGTTGTCTCCCTGTTCTGGATTTTCCCGATCGTCCTGGTGCTGATCAACTCCTTCAAGCAGAAGGCGTACATCTCCAAGAACGCGTTCTCCCTGCCTGCCGGCAAGGCGTTCGTGGGACTTGAGAACTATGTGCGCGGCATCGAGACCACGCAGTTCTTCGCCTCCTTCGGCTGGACGTTGCTTATCACCGTCGGCTCGGTGGTGCTGATTCTGGTGTGCACCTCGATGTGCGCATGGTGGATCGTGCGCGTGAACAACTGGGCCGCGAAGCTGCTCTACACCCTGTTCCTGTTCAATATGATCGTGCCGTTCCAGATGGTGATGTTCACCCTCTCCAAGATCGCCGACATGCTGAAGCTCAATACCCCGTGGGGCCTGTGCATCGTGTACCTCGGTTTCGGTGCCGGTCTGGCCGTGTTCATCTTCACCGGCGTGATCAAGGGCATCCCGCAGGAACTTGAGGAATCCGCCATGATCGACGGCGCGTCAGTGCCGCGCATCTTCTTCCAGATCGTGGTGCCGATTATGAAGCCGTCGATCGTCTCGGTGGGCATCCTCGAAGCCATGTGGATCTGGAACGACTACCTGCTGCCGTACCTGACGCTCGACCTCGGCAAATACAAGACCATCTCGGTCGCCGTGCAATACCTCAAGGGCGGCTACGGTTCCGTGGATATGGGCGCCATGATGGCCTGCCTGGTGCTGGCCATCATCCCCATCATCGTCTTCTACTTGGTATGCCAGAAGTATATAGTCTCTGGTGTCATGGCGGGAGCCGTCAAGGGCTGACGACTCGCGTCGTCAGCCCATGGCTGGAAGCCCAGTGGGCTTCCAGCAGGCTCCAGGCTGAGCCGCGACAGCGGCGAAGCTAATGATGAGCCTCGTCGTAGGCGAGTCCGTAATTGCAGGGCCGAAGGCGGAGCGGTCAAGGGTTGAGCCCGACAATTTGGCTCCCCTCCCTGAGGGGAGCCAAAAGCTGTACAAGGAGTAGTTGATGAACTGGCTGGCACCGGACTCGAAATTCATGCGCGCGTGGAGCAATCTTGTTGACGGCGTGTGGATCAACATTCTGATGCTGGTCACCTCTATTCCGCTCATCACCATCGGTGCGGCCCTGACCGCCGGTCATGATGCTTGTCGCCGCTCCATCGAGGGCGAGGGCAAAGGCGTAACCGCCAACTACTTCAAGTCATTCAAAGCCAACTTCATCAAAGCCACACTGCTGTGGCTGCCGTTCTTGGTGGCGCTGATTGCACTGGTCTGGTCATGGATCGTCCTGCAGATCACGCCGCTGCTCATCATCAAATTCGCGCTGACCATCCTCTGGCTTATCGGTTTCGAATGGGTGTTCGCGCTTCAGGCACGCTTCGAGAACACCGTGGCCGGCACCTTGAAGAACGCCTTCATCTTCGGCATCTCCCACATCGCGATGACCGTGGCCCTAGTCCTCGTGGATGCCGTGTTCGTGGCGCTGCTGGTGGCCAGCTGGTTCTACATGCCCGGTGGACTGTTCCTCCTGGTGATCCTTGGTTACGGCACCATGCTGATGCTCCATATCCCCGTTACCGAGCGTGTTTTCAATCCATATCTCATTGACTAGGCGGGTTCTCTCGCGAATATGCGGCGATCTTCGAGGTCTGAGCGCTCTCTGTCCACGCAAGCGCGGTAAAGATAACAAATTGATAACAGTTTGGGGCGGCTGGCGGAGCGGGGTGCCGATTGAGGGGGTATTAGTGATTGGCTTGGAAGGGGGCTTTTGACATACGGGGGGGGTGTTCGGACTGGGCGGTTGCCCCCGTAAGTGCTTATATACATAAGGAATCTGGCACACTGAGTCTCAGTGCCGTAATGGTATCATCGCAAATAATGTTTGCGTTCACGTAGAGGCGAACGAGACACCCGACAAGTGGGTCGAGGCAAAGGACAAGGAGAGATGCGGTGAAGCATTGGAAGAAGATGGCAGCATCGTTGATTGCAATATCAACGATGGTGGCAGTAGTTCCGACGACGTATGCCATGGAATCGGAAGATTCCCAACCACAGACAACCGATACCGCGACAGTGCAGACTACTAAGGCTGCTGAACCGACGCTGCTCGCCAGCTGGGACTTCACGGGCAAAAACGGCACCACGAACAGCGCGATTGCCGATTCGACCGGCAAGTACAACCTGACGCTGAAGGACGGCGCCAAGATCGAACAGTACGGTGACCGCAGCAACAACGAGGCGCTCTCACTGCGCGGCGATGGCCAGTACGCCCAGATCGATGACCAGCTGTTCAAGGATGCGGGCGACTCCTTCACTCTGGAGTTCGCGTCCAAGACTCGTCACGACGACAGCGGCAAGTTCTTCTCGTTCATCGTCGGCAAGGACGGCTCGAACGACGCCAACACCACCGATCAGGCCAACGCCAACAAGTACCTGATGTTCTACAACAGCAAGACCGCCATCAAGGGCGTTATCTCCAACAACAACTGGGGTAACGAACAGGGATCCAAGGTCACCGTTTCCGGCAACGACAACAGCTGGGCCGATTACAAGATTGTCGTGGACGGCACCAACCTTGCCGTGTTCCGCAACAATGCCCTGATCATTTTCAAGGCCAACACCGGCATCAAGATGAGCGATCTCGGTGCGACCACCGCCTACATCGGCAAGTCGTTCTACTCCGTCGATGAGTACTGGAATGGTGCAATGGATGATATCAAGGTCTACAGGGGCGCTGACCTGACCATGCCGACCGCCGTTGCGATTTCCGGTACCGGTGTGGTGAACAACAAGCTCACCCTGATTGAGAAGGACTCCACCAAGCTCACCGCCACCGTCACTCCGGACGACGCCGTGAGCAAGAACGTCACCTGGTCCTCCTCCGATGAGTCCGTGGCCAAGGTCGCCGCAGACGGTACTGTAACCGGCGTCAAGGCTGGTACTGCCACCATCACCGCCACCACTGAGCTGGGTGGTGTGAAGGCCGAACTGCCCGTCACCGTTGAGCCGATGAACGCCCAGAACGCCGCCGCAGCCGACCTCGATGCCGCGATTGCTGCGCTGAAAGTTCCGGCGGCCGAGAATCTGCCGCTAGTCGCCAAGGGCACCAAGAACGGCTCGGCGATTACGTGGAAGTCCTCGGACGAGAAGCTCATTACGTCCACTAACGAGAAGTACGAAAACAAGACCACTGGTGCCGATGACCCGTATCGTGGTGCTGGCATCATCAATCGTCCGGCCTACGGCGACGGTGATTCCAAGCCGGTTACGCTGACCGCCACCGCTTCCTACAACGGCGGTGAGAAGGTCACCAAGACCATCGAGGTCACTGTCAAGGAGAAGACCCGCATCGCGCCTGACACCGGCTATGCGGCCGTCACTTTTGAGAGCGACAGCAACGGTGGAGAAAAGGCCTGGGTGGCTTCCACTGAGAAGAACGATTTCTTCACGTTTAAGACTCGCAACAATGGCCAGGCGGTACTTACCAATGATGCAGACACGGGTGGCTTGCGTGACATGTTCGTGCTGCGTTCCCACGAAGGCGACAAGTACTACCTGATTGCCACTGATCTCAAGGTCTCGTCAATGGGCTGGAGCCAGAACCAGGTTAACGGTTCTCGGAAAGTTGAGGTCTACGAGTCCACCGATATGATGAACTGGACCCGTACCAACGGCGACGGCAACGGCGGCATCACCATCAACACGCCGAACGCCGGTATGACCTGGGCGCCGGAAGCTTACTGGGATGATGACCTGAACGCTTACGTGGTGTTCTTCTCTTCCCGCATGTTCACTGATGACACCCGTACCACTCCGGTCAAGAACGACAAAACCGGCAATAGCTCCTATGCTCAGGTGCGTTACGCCATCACCCGCGACTTCGTGAACTTCACCGAGCCGCAGATGTGGCAGGACACCGGCTACTCGCGCATTGATTCCACCGTGCGTAAGATCGGTGGCTACTACTACCGATTCACCAAGAATGAGCAGGGCGGTGCCGCTGGCGATTACATCACCACTGGTAAGAGCATCTTCCTTGAGCGTTCCAAGGTGCTGACTGCACCGACCACCGAGGCATCTCCGGGTCAGGACCCGAACACCGGTTGGCAGCTGCTCGAGCAGGCGTTGCTGCCGTTCGAAGGACCAGAGACCATCAAGCTCAACAAGGATGACGAACTCAACACGAAGGACGACGACGGCTACATTCTGCTGTCCGACAACTTCGCCTACCGTGCATTTATGACCACGGGTGCCGAGCTTTCCAAGACCACGTGGGACAACCCGATGACCAAGCGTTACCCGGACTTCAACAACGAAAAGAAGCCGGTCAAAGCCGAGCCGGGCGCTCAGGGCTACATCACTCAGGGTGCTAACGGCGGTCTGCCGGACAAGGTGCGTCACGGTGCGTTCGTGAACGTGCCTGAGTCTGTGCTCAAGGTGACGAAGTCCTGGACCGCTGCCAACCCGACGCACATCGAGGCTGTTGACTCCACCACCAAGGCCGTGTACAACGCCGGCACCCGCGAGCTCACAGCCACGGTGACCGCCGCCGATAAGGGCACGCTCGCCGGTTCGGTGAAGTTCTCTGCTGGCGACTGGTCCAAGACCGTGAAGCTCGACGCCGAAGGCAAGGCCACTGTGACCCTCCCGGCCAGCGTCTCTGGCACTGTTGCGGTTGCTTACGACGGCTACACCGATGGTTTGGTCAATCCATCCGATACTACGGTTGACGGCATTGAACAGGGCAAGGTCGATTTGGCTGAGCTCAACAAGCAGATCGCCGCCGCCGAAGCGCTCAAGGAATCCGACTACACGGCCGATTCCTGGGCCAAGCTTGCCGCCGCGCTGAAGACTGCCAAGGCCGCGCTCGCCGCTGAGAATCAGGGCGAGGTCGATACCGCCGCAGCCGACCTTAAGACCGCAATCGAAGCCCTGCAGAAGGCTCCGACCAATCCGGGCGAAGGTGACGGAGATAAGGGCGACGGCAATAAGCCGACTACCCCGACCACCGGCGACAAGACCAACGTCAACAAGCCCGGCAGCACGCTGAGCAATACCGGTACGGCCGTGCTCGGCCTGGGTGGTGCCGTGGTAGCACTCGCCATCGCCGGCATCTCCCTAACCCTCTGGCGCAAGCGTCGCGCCTGAGCTGCTACGGCAACCAAGCCCCCCTCTGACGAGGGGGGCTGTCAGCCGAAGGCTGACTGGGGGAGAGACCGCGGCGAAGCCACCGAAAGAACGGCATGGCCTTCGGCCGATTCTGTATCCCGCGGCTGCCGCCGCAGGTCTCTCCCCCGACTGCCTAACGGCGGCCACCTCGAACGCAATTAAGGACCAGCTTTCAGCTGGCTTCATATTTGCTCACTGTCGTTCGCCTTCGCCTAAAAACGACTCTGGCGTTTTCTTCACGGCTCAGCTCATCAGAGGGCGGCCACAAAACTTCGCTCCATAACTGAAGGCGCAACCACAATCAACCCTATCAATGAGGAGAAACATGGGAAAGCTGATACGAAAGGCAACCGGACTCACGGTCGGCGTGGCAACACTGCTCGCTGGTCTGGTGCTGCCGATGACGGCCAGTGCCGAGAGCGCATCGCCAATCGATGCCAGTCCGATCATCCACTATTCATTCGATAACGCACTGACGTCCAAGACCATCGCTAACGAGGGCAGCGCGGCCAACAGCGATGCCACCCTATCCGGCGACGCCACGGTGGCCAATGGCCAGATCAACCTGACCGGCTCGCAAACCATTAGCGTGCCGACCACGGCCATCGCCGGTAAGAAGGACGTTACCGTCTCCATCTGGCTCAAGAACAATTACGGCAACGGCAATACCGCCGCCGCGTACATCGGCGCGGCCAAGACCGGCAATTATCCGGCCAACGGCTACTGGCTGCTCAACCCGGCCAACCCGAGTGGCTACGCGAAATCCGTAATGACCAATGCCACTGCGGCCGACCCGAATAACAGCCCGTGGGGCACCGAAGTCGGCCCTGGATCGACGAACGCCGCCACCACCGGCACCAAGGCCACCAGCGATTTGGCTCTGTACACCACCGTCATCAGCGGCACCAACAGCACCATGAGCTTCTACCTCAACGGCAAGCAGGTTGGAGACGCCACCTACACCATTCCGGCCGGTGGCCTGACCAATTACGGCGGCCTCGTCGCCTACATTGGCAAGTCCTCCTACGCTGACCCGAACTCCAAGCTCGACGTGGACGATTACGCCGTATACGACACTGCCATCAGCGCCGCAGACGTGACCAAGCTGTATGACGCTCAGGTGCTCGACAAGGCCGAGGCCGCTGTCAAGGCCGCTGTGCCCGCATCCGCTACCGAGGACTTCGCGCTGCCGACCAGCGCCGCTGGCGTGAGCATCGCGTGGAAGTCGGACAACGCAGCCATCGCCGTTGACAACGCTACCGGCAAGGCCACAGTCACTCGTCCGGCCGCAACCGCAGCTGATGCCGAGGTGATCCTCACCGCCACGTTTGGCAACAACGCCAAAACCGCCGACTACACGGTCCTCGTGCCGAAGCAGCTCTCCGATGCCGAGCAAGCCAAGGCCGACCTTGACGTCGTCACCATCGAGGACTCCGACGACATCCGTAGCAACTTCTCCGTGCCCACCAAGGGCAACAATGGTTCGACCATCTCGTGGGAAGTGACCGGTGGCAAGGATATCGCCACACTAGGCGAAGGCGTGAACGACAAATCTCGAACGGTCACTGTTAAGCGCCCTGCCGCCGGTAGCGATGCCGTCACTGTGACGCTCAAAGCCATTGCCAAGTACGGTACCGCCACCGAAACGAAGACCTTCACCGTCACCATTCAGCCGATGCCTGCCGCCGAAGAGAAGGACGAGGCCTACGTGTGGGCGTTCTTCACCGGCGAGGGCGTGGGCGGCGAGAAAATCAGCCTCGCGGCTTCCAAGGGCAACGATGCGCTCGACTGGAACACGCTGAACAATGGCACTCCGCTGTTCACTTCCGAGTTTGGCGAGAAGGGTTTGCGCGATCCGTTCATCATGAAGTCCAAGGATGGTGACAAGTTCTACATGCTTGCTACCGATCTGAAGATTGACGGTCGTGCTCCCCTCAACGGGCTGAATGGCTTTGCTGGTGCACAGGCTAACGGTTCCAAGTACATTGAGATTTGGAAGTCCGACGATCTGGTCAACTGGTCCAAGCAAAGCCACGTCAAGGTGAGCTCTGATTACGCAGGCAACACTTGGGCGCCTGAGGCCTACTACGACGAGGAAATCGGCAAGTACGTGGTCTATTGGGCCTCGAACCTGTACGACAACACCGACGAGAACAGCCGCAAGCAGCTGACCTACAACCGCATGGTGTACGTCACCACCGATGACTTCGTCAACTTCTCCGACCCGACAGTGTGGATTGACGTTGATCGCCGAGGTGGTGCAGGCAGTGGATCCATCGATGTGACCGTGCAAAAGGTAGGGGATACCTACTACCGCATCTACAAAGATGAAAACACGATGTCTTTGCGTCAGGAGAAGTCCACAGATTTGACTGCCGCAATTGGTGGTGCCGGCGTGAAGAACTACGCCGATGCGCTTAAGGGTAGTGCATGGAGCGAAGTTGCCACGAACATCGGTAAAGGCCAGGCTAACGGTTACGGTAAAACCTTCACTTCCGGCGAAGGTCCATCGCTATTCAAGGCCAACGATGGCGACGTGAACGGCTACCAGTACTACCTGTTCGCCGACCAGCCGAGCTATCATCAAGGTCCAAACCACTATGTGCCGATGGCGACTGAGGATATCGCCAGCGGTCAGTGGACCGTTATCGGCAATAAGATGCCTGAGGTGAACTTCCCGACCAATTCCGATGGCGGCAAGCCGCGCCACGGCACTGTGCTGCCCGTGACCCGCGCCCAGTACCAGAAGGTGCTGGAGGCATACGCCCCGGCTGTGGCTGTGAAGTCCGTTGACGCGCTGTCTGCCGAGACAACGGTTGGTGTGGCTCCGACGCTGCCGGAGACCGCGCATCTGACTCATGCGGACGGTTCCGTTTCTGACGTTGCAGTTGAGTGGGATGCCATTGACGCATCTTTCTACGCCAAGACCGGCACCTTCACCGTCAAGGGCATCACCCAAGACGATTCCCGTATGCCGGTTGAGGCTACCGTCATTGTGAACGGCATCGACCTCTCCAAGGCGACCGTCACCGTCGAACCCAACGAGTTCACCGCAGACGGCGCTGCCAAGGAACCAGCCGTGACCGTTGTACTCGATGGCGCGACGCTCAAGGAAGGCGCCGACTACACGGTGGCCTATACGAACAACGTCGAACCTGGCACTGCCACAGTGACCGTAACCGGCGCTGGCAAGTACTCCGGTACTGTCTCGGCAACGTTCACCATCAAGGCCGCCGAGCCCGGCTCCACGCTGGACAAGTCCAAGTTGCAGGCGCTTGTCGATAAGGTGAAGGGCTATAACAAGGCTGATTACCAGTCTGGTTGGGATGCTTTCGCCGTCGCGCTCGCCGACGCGCAGCAGGTGTTGCAGAACTCCACCGACCAGCAGGAAGTGGACAAGGCGCTGTCTCGGCTCCAGTCCGCCGTCGACAAGCTGGTCAAGAAGTCCGGCGATTCCGGCAAGACCGATGGCAAGGATGACGGCACGCAAAAGCCCGCCGCCAAGCCGGGCAGCGCTCTGTCCAACACCGGCGCCTCGGTGTTCGGTGTGGGTATCACCGCGGTCATACTGCTCGCCGCCGCCGGCGCCGCCTACGCCTTCCGCAAGCGCCGCGCCTGAACTGTTTGCAGCGTAGACCAAGCCCCTTCTGGATGAGTCGAGCTGTGAAGCAAGCAGCCTACTGGATTGTTTGCTTCATGGCGCGGCCCCATCAGAGGGGCGTATCGCACGTTCGTCCGACGACGCTGTCGGACGCATAGGCTCTATAGCCCCATAGCTCCAATAGCCATTACCGAACTTCACCACTCAACATCTAGATCTGCTGCGCGACAAGCAGTATCACCGCGCGCAAAGAGGAAAGAGGAAACCAATGACAACCAAACCATCGATAGGCAAACGCCTGCTCGGCGCGATGCTGGCAGTGCCGATGGCGCTCGCCGGCATGGGAATCGGCGCGACCACGGCGGTCGCGGCCGATACCGTTCCGACCAATAATCTCATCGCCGCCTACGACTTCACCACGAAGCCAAGTGACGGCAAGACCGTGGCCAACAGTGCGCCGAACGCTACGCTTGGCGCGGCCGAAGTACAGAACTCCGCCGACTCGCTTTGGGCCGATGATGCCCTCACCCTTTCCGGCGGTGCCAAGACCGGCACCGGCGACTGGGTCAAGCTGCCCTCGAATCTGCTGTCCGGCAAGGACGCCGCCACGGTGCAGTTGGAGGTCAAAGCGGATTCCAGCATGCTCAATGCTTTCCATTTCCTGTGGAACATCGGTAACGACAGCTCCGATACGGAATATTTCTTCGCCACGCTCAACTGCGGCAGTTCGCGTAACCCGCTCGTCGGCCTGAAATCGGGCGGTACGGAGACGCTCGTGCAGTCCAGCTCCTGCGTGGCCAAGGCCGACCAATGGTTGTCGGTGACCGCCACCATTGATGGTGCCGCCGCGAAACTGTACATCGACGGCACGCAGGTGGCATCCGGCACCGTGCCGGCCAAACTGTCCAGCGTCAAGGACCAGTCGCTCAATGCCATCGCACGTTCGCCGTGGCCCGACAACCTGTTCAAGGGTGCGGTCTCGAACTTCCGCGTATACGATGCCGCGCTCACCGCCAGTCAGATCGCTGCAATCAGCACTGCCGATGCCTCAATTCATGCCAGTGAACTCACCGGTTCCGTGCTGAATGGCATCACCATCCCCACGACGGTCGACGATCCGTTCATTTCGTTGCCCACTGCGAACGGCGTGACGTGGGCGTCCTCCGATAGCAGCGTCATCGCGACTGACGGCACAGTCAACCAGCCCGCCAAGGGCGAGGCAGCCAAGACTGTCACGCTGACCGCCGCCGTCACGATCCGTGGCCAGACCGCTACGAAGGAATTCACGGTCACAGTCAACCCGACCACGAAAACTGCCGCTGAACAGCTCAAGGAAGCCGCGGCCGGCTACGTGATCCCGTCCGTCGTGCGTTCCGGAGACGCCCTCCCGGCGGCTGTGAATGGCACTACCGTCACGGTTACGTCCACTAAGGACGTAGCCGTCGAGGATGGCAAGATCACCATCGATGGCGACGAGGCCACGACCGGTACCATCACCGTCGAGTTCTCCAAGAACGGTCTCGCCGGCATCGAGCCCATTACCAAGGCCTTCACCGTAAAGGTGCTGCCCGCCGCGAAGTCCGCGACCATCGCCGCCTACGATCGCAACGCCACCGGCGAGAATGAGGCCAACAACGGCGACATCGCCTACAGCATGCACCTCGCGTTGCAGAACGCTGACGGTTCGTACACCCCGTACAACGAGAATTACGGTATCTTCTTCGCACGTTCGCCGAAGGCGCAGAATCTCAACGAGAACCTCGACGGCAATGATTACCGCAGTCTCAAGGATCCGAGCCTGCTCCGCATGGCCGACGGCACCTATGGCGTGATTTCCGTGCGTACCAACCGCGGCACCGCCACCGGTGACTCCACCGCGAAGTCCAGCGTGCTCATCGCCACCTCCGAAGACCTGCTCACCTATAGCGAACAGGAGAACTCCGGTTCCATCGTCGACCTTGGCGAGACCAACGGCGTCAACGCTCCGTACGCCGTGTACGACACCGCCAGCAAGCAGTATGTTGTCGGCTGGGCCGATGACAACGGCGTGGCCAAGTACACCACGTTCGATTCGCTCAAGGGCTCCACATCCAAGCACGGCAGCGTACTGTACGGTTCCGTCGCCAAGTCCGGCGTACTCGCCGCCGACGGTGTACAGGGCATCGCGAACTTCCGCTCCGGTGCCACCATCGCGGTGGACGAGGCCACGGTGAAGGCGCTCAACGCCCGTTACGGCCGCTCTGAGAACACCGGCACGAGCAATCTCACTGACATCACCGTCAAGAAGGGCGCCTCAATCGATGAGGTGACCGCGCAACTGCCGAAGAACGTGGACCTCACTTACTCCGACGGTTCTACCGGCTCCCTGCCGATTTCCTCATGGAACACTGAGGGTATAGATCTGACGAAGGTGAGTGATTACACTGTCACCGGCACCGTCAAGCAGACCGAATACCAGATTCCGTTCGCCGAGGACCGCGCCGATCCATCGGTGTATAAGTGGCAGTGGACGCATGAGGTCGACGGCAAGGAAGTCACCGAAACCAAGTTCCTGATGATCGCTTCCAACGACATCCAAGGTGATGTCACTTGGCAGCATGGTTCGCCCCACATGCCGTTCCGCATGGCCGACACGATTTCCGGTCTCGCCGACGAGCCGGGCAACCCGAATGCCCTGATTCAGTCGAACGGCTACAACAACAAGGAGGTGTCGCTGCTCAAGGCTGGCGACAAGGACTCCGAGGGTAATGCCATCATGCACAGCTTCTGGGCTCCAGAAATTCATGAGATTGATGGTAGGCTCACGATTCTGTTCATGGCCGGATACGGCAACACATGGTCCAACGGCAAGTCGGTGTACATGCAGCTCAAGCAGGATGCCGACGGTCATGACCTCGACCCGACCGACCCCGATAACTGGACTGTGCCGACACCGATCTACCGCAATGACGCCTCGCTGCTCAACGGTAACAAGCAGCTCGCAGCCACCGCGTCCGGCGGAGTGGGCATGTCGCTCGACATGACCTATTTCCAGGATGCCGACGGCAGGTCCTACTACGCCTGGCAGCAGCTCGGCGCCACCTACATCGCCACGATGGATCCGAAGGACCCGGCCCATGTGACCAGCTCCCCGGTGCGCATCGTCACCCCGGAGTATGCGTGGAACGCCGCCATAGCCGAAGGTCCGAACGTGACCCTGCGCGACGGCAAGCTGTACCTCATGTTCTCCGGTTCCGGCGTGGGTAAGACATACACCACTGGGCTGGCCGTAGCGGATGCCTCCGGTACTGACCTGACCGACCCGGCCAGTTGGACGGTGCTCAACTACCCGATTCAGAAGTCCGGTCCGTTCAACGGTGAGATGCAGCTCGGCACCGGTCACGGCATGTGGAGCGAGGACGAAGATGGCAACCAGATCTACGTGTTCCACGCCTATGCCACGAAGAATCTCGGATCCGTGAATGCTGCCGGCCGCGACATGTTCGTGCGCCGTGTGCACTGGGCCGCCGACGGCATGCCGGTGTTCGACATGAGCTCTTCCGAGGAGCTGGCCTCCAAGACCGTTTCCGTGACAGTGAAGGTGGTCGACGACACGGTTACGGTCGACAAGACCGACTTGTCCAAGGCGCTCGCGTCCGCCAAGCAGCTGCGCGAGTCCGACTACACCGCCGCCTCGTGGAAGGCGTTCGCCGCAGCGTTGGCCTCCGCCGAGAAGGTTTATGCCGACGAGAACGCTTCGCAGAAGGACGTCGACGACGCAACCGCCGCGTTGAACAAGGCGCAGGCCGCGTTGGTGAAGGTCGACGGTTCCGATTCGGGCGATGGCTCGAGCGATTCGACTAAGCCGGGCGACGGCTCGAGCATTGACGCTGGTGCTACTGGTGATAAGACGGGCAACAAGCTCGGTCTGTCTAAGACCGGTGCCGCCGTACTCGGCCTCAGCGGCGTGGCCGTGGCGCTCGCTGCCGCCGGCATCGCCCTGACCCTCCAGCGCAAGCGCCAGGCCTGAGCGGCGTAAGCCTCCAATCGCGAAATCGGCCCGTGTGGAGGTGTATTTCCGAGTTGTAGGGCAATGGCTGAAGTATTGGCCGTTGCGGCCGATGAGAGCCCGTTGGTATTCCGCCATTTTCGGGTGGTTGATCGGCTCTGGGAGTGGCGAGTACCCGGGCGCGTGCCCTACAACTCGGAAATACGCTCGGTACGGAGCCGTTTCTGGTTCACGGGATTTCGGCTGAAAATCCCGTGAACCAGAAACTTACAGAAATGCACATGGCCGGCCATCGAGTTCGGCTTGATTCCAATCTTTTGCGTGTGCGATTGCACATGTCTTCAGTTCACGGGATTTACCAGCGTGATCCCGTGAACTGGATAACGCGGACATGCAGGCCACGCGGCTCAACAAGCCAATATTGCACACAGATGATGTGCGATTTTGTTTGTTGTGGGGTGCTGAGAAGGGGTAAATGTTCATTCGGGGAGATGAAACCGGTTTTAAGAGGGGTGCCGGGTATTTCAGGTATGGCAGAATCAGCATGTGCGTTACCGCTTTCGCGTCGTCGCTCAAAGCGTGCTCAAATTTAGGTGAACGCTTACATTAGAATTGTGAGTGCTTACAGAAACCTGTGCGATTGCACATCGGTGCTCCTGTTCACGAACGGTGTCGTTCGTAGGGATTTCCGGTGGCCGTCGTTCGGGCGGAAGTGGGTCGCGCTGGCGAGCGAAGAGGCTCCGGCGAAGCGGAAGCAGGAGCGAGAAGCGGTCGATAAAGGAGCGACCGGGTGTCACTCGATAACAATTCGATAACAAATATTGCGATGGCGCAACGATGATCCATCACAGTATTGCAAAGAAGCAAGGACCCAAGGAAGGAAACTCAGTGAGGAGAGTTACACGATTGGCGGCCTGCCTGACGGCGGTGTCGACGTTGGGCGCGGGGTTGATCATGCCGATCACCGCCGTGGCCGACGACGCGACGCCTGCGGTGCAGACGACCACGACCAGTGCGAACGTCAGGGCGGCGGCCAATACAGCGACGGCTGACCCGATTGCCAGCTTCGATTTCAATAGCGACCCGGACGATGGTGCATTCGCCAGTGCTCAGGGTGACGCTAAGGCCACCGTGCAAGGCACGGTGGATCTCGTCAACGGAAAAGATGACGACAACGGCAAGGCCGCCCAGCTCGGCAGCGGTTTCTGGCTGAACGTGACCAAGTCCGATGGCAGTGCACTGCTCAACGGTCTTGATGATGTGACGATCAGCTACGACAGCAAGGCGGCTGCGACCGGTGGCCAGTGGACTGTGTTTGCCGCGCCGACCGCCGGTGCGGTGAACGGCAGCGCCCCCACCTACGTCGGTGTGCTCGACCGCACCGACAAGACCCGTGTGGAACGCTATCTCAACGGCCGCGCATCCGACATCGCCACCATCGACAAGAACACCGGTACGAAGGATGCTTGGAAGCATGTCGATCTCGTCATCTCCGGCAAGACCGCGAAGCTCTATGTCGATAAGAAGTTCGTGGCGAGCAACGTGAACGGCGAGGATCTTAAGAGTATTCTTGGCGGCTCAGGTGGTGTGCTGCAAATCGGCAAAGGCAACTGGGGCAACGGTGAATACTTCACCGGTTTGCTTGATAATTTCATGATTTATGGCTCCGCGCTTTCCGCAGCCGATCTCGGCATCGCATCGCCTACTGCAATCGAGATTTCCGGTTCCAATGTGAAGGACGGCGAGCTGAGTCTCAAGGAAGGCAACTCCGCATCCCTGTCCGCAACCGTCACCCCTGAAGGTGCCGATCCCACAGTGACGTGGGAATCCAACAATCCTGCTGTGGCTACTGTGGATGCCAACGGCAAGGTCACCGGCGTGAAGGCCGGCACCGCCACCATTACAGCGGCTTCCGAAGCTGACGCCGCCAAGACCGCCGAGCTCAAGGTCACCGTCACCGAGGTCAAGGCCGATGACGCCTACGGCTACGTGATGGTCCACTTCATCGAAAACAACAAGGGCTACGCCGAAAAGGTCTACCTCGACATCTCACGCGGTGATGACGCCACCCAGTGGGACACGCTCAACGGCGGCGAGCCGATTCTTGTGAGCAACGAATCCACCACCGGCGTGCGCGATCCGTTCATCGCCTACAACCCCGAGTCGAAGACCTACTACGTGCTGGCCACCGATTTGCGTGTGTTCGGCAGCGATAATGCCGGTTGGGGCACGTGGGCTACAGGTTACAGCACCAAGTTGCATGTGTGGTCGTCCAAAGATCTCATTCACTTCAACGACATGACGGAACTGGAGACCGCCACCGCCGACAAGTACACTGCCAATCCGAACAAGAGCCAGACGCTCACCGATTCCGTGACCGGCAAGACCATCTCCGAGATCGGCATGGCATGGGCTCCTGAGGCTACGTGGGTGCCGAACTTCTATGATCTCAACGACGACGGTCAGCTCAACGGTTCCGATAAGGACAACCCGAAGAACCAGCAGGGCGGCGCATTCGTTGTGTATTGGTCTGTCTCCGCCAAATACGATGGCGAGAACAGTCAGCCCGGCAAGAAGGTGACTCACGTGCTGTGGGCCGCCACCAAGGACTTCACCAATGAGACCTACATGTTTGGCGGCGTCTTCGTGCCTAACAGCAAGTACAACCGTGGCAACACCATCGACACCACGATGCTGCAGAACGGTTCCCGCACATACCGCACCACCGGTTCCGGCGTGATCTTCATGGAATACACCGATCGTGCCGATTGGTGGCGTGCCAACGACCAGGGCCAGTACGCGACCGACCCGGCCAAGGGCTGGGTGTTGCGCCAGACCAACATCGGACACACGCTCGGCAGCGCGCAGGAAGGTGCCAACGGTTTCAAGGTCAACGGCGAAAACAAGTGGTACATGTTCGTCGACAACTATGGATCTGTCGCCTCCGGTGCCCGCTACGGCTACAACCTACTCGAAGCCGACAACCTCGATTCCGAGAATCCGTGGAGCGTCCTGAAGGCCGACGATTACTTCCTCACCGCCAACACCAAGCACGGTGGCGTGGTCTCGCTCACCAAGGCCCAGTACGACGCGATCCGCGCGGCTGACGCCAAGGCTTCCGACAACGCCGACCTGAAGGCCGAGGATGTGACGGTGGATAAGGGTGCTGCCGATACGGACATCACTGCCAAGCTGCCGAAGACGCAGCAGGTCACTCTTGCCAACGGTTACGGCACTGCCAAGCGCGACGTGACGTGGGACGTTTCCAACGTCGACACCTCCAAGCCCGGCGAATACACCGTCACCGGCACGGTCGACACCATCGGTGCCAACGAGAACCATTGGAAGTGGACGAACGCCGCCGGCGAGTCGAAGACCGACGAGGACGACCTCATCAACTCCGGTGCGAACGCGAACAACAGCTGGAAGCAGACCGGTGGCTTTGTGGACAATGAAACCGCCAACAAGAACCGCACGCTATACAGCTCCACCGCCATCACCGTGACCGCTAAGGTGACCGTGACCGGCGAAACCGAGCCGACCGACCCGGATCTGCTTGCCGACTTCACGTTCGATGATGGCGATAAGACCTTTGACGGCGGCAACGCGACGGGCACCACGCAGGGCACCGCCACGCTCGCCGACGGCAAGGACGGCAAGGCCGCGAAGCTCAGCAAGAACTTCTGGCTCAACGTCACCGCCAAGAACGGCGACGCTCTGCTTAAGGGCAAGAACGACGTGACCATCAGCTACGACGTCAAGCCCGATGCCTCCAACAACACTGGCTGGACCTTCTTCGCCGCCTCCAACGCCACCAAGCAGGAGTACGGCAAGGAACACTACGTCGGCGTGCTCGACAAGACCACCGGTATTACCGTCGAACGCTACAACAACAACGACGGCAAGCGCGATTCCTCCGGCAACGTCTCATACACCAAGACGAACGCCGACTGGAAGCACGTCGATATCGTGATTTCCGGCGCAACCGCCAAGCTGTACATCGACTCCAAGCTGGTAGCCGTGAACAACAACGGCCAGAAGCTCGCCGACATCCTCGGTGCTGATGGCGGCGTGCTGCAGATCGGCAAGGCCAACTGGAGCAACGGCGAGTACTTCTCCGGTCTGCTCGACAACTTCAAGATCTGGGGCAAGGCCCTGAGCGACGACGAGCTTGGCGTGGAAAGCGCGAAGACCGACTACGCCGCCGCGCTCGCCATCCCGGCGCAAATCACCGGCGACCTGCCGAGCACTGTGCTGGGCAAGACGGTTACTTGGTCCGCGACCGGCGACGGTGCGAAGCTCGTAGCCGCAGACGGCAAGGTCACGCAGCCGAAGTCCGGCGAGAAGGCCGTGAAGGTCAAGCTCACCGCCACCATCGACGGCGTGGATAAGGCCATCACCGCCGAATCCGAAATCCTCAACAACGGCGGCGAAATCGCTTCCTACGTCAAGGATGTCGATCGCTCCGACCAGAACGGTGCCAAGTACGACCCGCTCGCCTACAACGACGATCGTCGCGCCGACTCGCTGTACGTGGCCGCCAAGGCCGCCGATGGCAGCAAATGGGAGACCCTGAACCGTTCGCAGTCGATTCTGTCGGTCAAGTGGGACGGCTCGCAGTCTGCCAAGCCGAATGCGCAGATGGGCTCACCCGCTTTCTTCCGTGCGGAGGACGGTACCCTTGGTGTGGTTTCCTCGCAGAACAACGCCACCGGTGCGATTTACGTGTGGGATGGCAAGGGCGACGGTGCCACGTTCACCAACGAGCGCGCCATCACCGTGACCGACAACTCCATCGTCACCAACCCGCGCATCGTCTATGATGCCGCCTCCAAGGGCTACAAAGTCTTCTGGACCGATGGCCTGAGCGGCGAAGGCCGTATGGCCACGCTCTCCGACCTGACTGCCAAAGCAACGGTCGGCGAGACGCTCAAGGCCGACGCGGTTGCGATGGGTGTGGGCGACGTGACCGAAGGTCTGCCCGCATGGGCCGGCGAAGGCCAGACCCGCGCATTCGCTGTGAGCTCCTCTGAATTCGATGCGTTCTACAAGAACTATGTCGATCTGCAAAACACCGGCGTCAAGGCTCTGGGCGGCGCAACCGTGGAGAACGGCGCTTCCGCCGAGGACGTCACCGCAGCGGTTTCCGGAACGCAGGCCACAATGACCTACAACGACGGCTCCACGAAGACCTTCAACGTCGACTGGAACGCCGATGATCTGGCCGCCGTGGACACCTCAAAGGCCGGCACGTATGAGGTCAAGGGCACTGTTCAGCAGACCACCGAGGCCATGTACAACGACGCTCGCGCCGATCCGGACATCTTCTACAACGAAGACGATGGCTACTACTACCTCACCGGTTCCACCTATGAGGTGAAGTCCACTGATTCGACCAACAACCAGAAGGACGGCTACCGTTCCATCGGTCTCAAGCGCGCCAAGACCATCAACGGTCTGAAGGATGCTGAGGAACACATCATCATCAAGCCGGAGAACGGCACTCCGGGCCACGAAGACCAGTACCCCGACTCGTTCTACGGTTGGAGCGCGTTCATTTGGGCCCAGGAGTTCCACAAGATCAACGGCAAGTGGTGGATTGTGGCCGGCTTCCACAAGGGTGCCTCGTCCACGAACGGTGGCTGGTGCAACAACACCATCCTCATCCCGTACACCGGCGACGAGCAGTCCATCAAGGATGGCGGATTCCTCGAGGCCGAAAACTGGGGCGAGCCGACCGTGCTGGAAGGCGCCGCATTCGACGTGACGTACTTCGAGCGCGAGGAGAACGGCAAGGCCCAAGGCTACTGGCTCTTCCCGAAGAGTGCAGGCCTGTACCTTGCCAAGGCAAAGATGGGCGATGGCGTCACTCCGCTGGTGGATGGCAGCCTTGAGCACATCTATCAGGCCAGCCAGCAGTTCGAGTACGGCAAGTATGCGCCTACCCCCGGAGACAACTCTGAAGGTTCTGATCAGGCAATCGTAGAGGCACCGTTCATGTTCGAGCATGGCGACTACGTCTACATTGCCTATGCGGGTGCCACGGTGGATAAGTATTACAACACCAACGTGATGCGTGCCGCCAAGAATGCCGACCTGCAGGATCTGTCGAGCTGGACCACGGCCGACTTCCCGTCGTTCGACACCAACGACACCTACACCGGTACCTACGGTGCGGATGAGGCCTCGTACGAGCGCAAGCAGGCCGGCCCCGGCCACATCTCGCTTGCACATGATGAGGCTGGCAACATCGTCATGGCCTACCACGCACGCCCCTACCCGGAAATTCACTCCGGTTCCGCGGCGGGTGGCCTGTTCGATCAGGACCGCAATACGTGGGGCAAGGCCGTGAACGTGCGCGCCAACGGCATGCTCGACATGTCGCTGACCAAGGATCAGGAGGTCGCTCCGGCCAACCGCACGGTGACCATTACGGTGACCGTAGGCGAGCCCGATACGCCGGTTGAGCCGTCCATCACCGGCATCCGCGTCAAGAGCGAGCCGACAAAGACCAAGTACACGGTGGGCGAGCAGTTCTCCGCCGATGGTCTTGTGATCGAGGCGACGATGTCCGACGGCACGGTGAAGACGCTCGATGCCGCCGACTACACGGTCGGCGACGTGGACATGTCCGCTGTGGGCACCAAGACCGTCACCGTCGCGCTCAAGGCCAACGATCAGCTCACCACGTCGTTCGTGGTGACCGTGAGTGCCAAGACCGAGCCTGGTAAGCCCGGTTCGGGCGACGGTTCCGGCGATGGTGCAGGCGGCGATAACGGTAACGCTGGTACGGGGGCGGACTCCGGTCTGCCGTCCTCTGGTGCCGCCGTGCTCGGCCTTGGTGGTGCCGTGGTTGTGCTCGCCGTTGCCGGCATCTCTCTCACTATCTGGCGCAAGCGTCGCGCCTGAGCGGATCCAAATGCTCCCTCTCAGTCGGCTTCTGGCGGACGGAGAGGGAGCACCTAGTATCACCATAACTTCAATCTTCAATCCATAACTGAACACAAAACCAAAACCCACAATCAGAGGAGACACATGGGTAAGTGGAAGAAAGCGGTGGCAGCTCTTGCAGCTGTCCCGATGCTGATGGCGTTGGCGCCAGCAGCAAATGCGGTTGAATCGGATCCCACCGATTCATCGGCCGCGCAGCGGGCGCTGGCAGCAGCCCTGAAATCAAATGCCAAGGCAGCGGCAGACAGCGATCTGCTCGCCAGTCTTGATTTCGACAGCGTCGCTGCAGGCGCTACTGGCACTATTGTCGATGACACCACCGGCACCAAGGCGACCATCAACGGTGCTGCCGCAGTGGCTACCAGCAAGGACGGCACTGCTGCAGTTCGGCTCGGTTCTGGATTCTGGCTGAATGTGACTAAGTCGGACGATTCTGCCGTGCTCAAGGGCCTGGATGCGGTCACGATTTCGTACGATTCCAAGTCCGCCAGCACCAATCAGGGCTGGTCGGTATTTGCGGCACCGAATACGAATGCGCAGACCTATCAGCAAGAGCATTACCTCGGCGTGATGGATCGCACCACTTCGGTGAACGTTGAGCGTTACAACAACGCTGGTAAGCGCGACACCACCGGCAATGTGAGCAAGGATGGTCTCGCCAGCCAGTGGCGTCACGTCGATTTGGTCATCGACGAGGCCGCTTCCACGCTGTACATTGACGGTGAGCAGGCCGCAACCGTAGCCCCAGCTGATGGCGCGAGCTTCGCTCAGCTCACCGATATTCTCGGCGCAGACGGCGGCGTGCTGCAGATCGGCAAGGCCAACTGGGTGAATGGCGAATACTATACCGGCGCACTTGACAACCTCAAGATTTACGGCTCTGCGCATACTGCTGACCAAATCAAGGAAGCCTACGATTCCACGAAGTCCGATGCCGCCAAGGCCGACGCTAATGCGCTGACCATTAACAACGGCAGCACTGATGTGTATTCCAACATCACACTTCCGGCCAAGGGCTCGGTTAACGGTTCCGCGATTACGTGGAAATCCAGCAACGCAAAGGTCATTACCGATGCGGCAGATGGTGACATCGCAGCTGGTGTCGTTGCTCGTCAGAAAACCGACACCAAGGTGACGCTCACTGCCACCATTACCGATGCTGACGGCAACACGGAAACCAAGGAATTCGAGCTGACCGTCAAGGCCGCCGTCGAACAGCCGAAGACCACGGACTATCTGTTTGCGCACTTCACCGGCACCGAAGGTAGCGCTACCGACGAGCAGATGTACTTCGCCACCAGCAAGGATGGCCTGAGCTGGCATGACACCCGCGAGTCCGGCGATCCGGTACTCAGCTGGAACAACAGCCAGACCGGCAACTCTCGTGGTAAGGACAACGGCGTGCGCGACCCGTATCTGGTCCGCTCTCCGGAAGGCGACACCGTCTACCTCATCGCTACCGAGCTGAGCATCCATAACCGTGGCGGTTGGGGCGCGGCCACCGCTACCACCAATGGCAGCACCAACCTAATCGTGTGGGAGTCGCATGACTTCGTCAACTGGAGCGAACCGCGCGCCGTTGACGTTGCCTCTCAGATTCCGGGAGCCGGCATGGCTTGGGCTCCGGAAGCCTACTGGGATGATGTGAACAAGCAGTACATGGTGTACTGGGCCACTGCTTCCGACGCGGACAACAAGTCCGGCGATCGCACCAATATGTACTACTCCACCACGCGTGATTTCGTGAACTTCACGACGCCTGTCAAGTGGATCGACCGAGTCAAGTCCGTTATCGATACCACGATGATTAAGGCCGATGACGGCTATTACTATCGTGTGTCCGGTGACACGTACCTCGGTGTTGAGCGTAGCAAGGATCCGTATGCCACAACGCTCACCACTGGTGACACAATTGCGAATGGTTACTACAACACTGACAGTGATCCGAACCAGTGGACGCTTGTCGGTACATTCGGTGACCTGACTGGTACCGGTCTGACCGGTGCGCAGCTGGAAGGCCCGGAGCTGTTCTTCTACAATGAAGATGACGTGCAGACCAGTGATGCGGGCAAGAAGATGCTCTACGGTCTGATGTGGGACCAGTACTCAGCCGGTAAGGGTTACACCCCATACCGTTCTGCCGATTTAGGCAGCACTGATAAGGCTGATTGGGGCTTTGCCTCTGATGTGAACTTCGGTTCGCTCAAGAAGCGTCACGGCACCATCCTGCCTGTCACTGAAACCGAGTACAACGCAATCCTGAAGGCATTCGATAAGAACAAGGACACCGAGCCAGTCACACCCGATGAAGACGGCTCCGGTCCGATTGCCGAGTATGACTTCGAAGACAGCAAGGGTACCGACACCACTGAGAACAGCAACGACTTGACCTTCAACGGCAACGCCAAGGTCTCCGAGGATGCCGAAAAGGGCAAGGTGCTTAAGCTCGACGGCTCTGACGGCACCTACGCCGAGTTCCCGAAGGGCCTGTTCGATGGCCGTAACAAGCTGACTGTGCAGATGGATGTCAAGTCGGAGATCAATAAAAACCAGTTCACGTTCGCTTTCGGCCAGAACTCCACCAAGTACTACTTCCTGAAGTACAACAACTCCGGCGAGCTCGCCAGCCGCATCACCACCAACTCGTATGGTGCGGAGGACGCGGCTAACGCTACGTTGTCTGGCAACGGCGCATGGCATCGTGTCACGGTCACGTTGGACGACAACGTGATGACCGTGTACTCTGACGGTGCGCAGGTGGCTCAGAACAAGGCGACCAAGAACAAGGTCACCGATTTGGGTAACGATCTGCTGGCCTACTTGGGCAAGTCCTTCTACAACGACCCATACTTCAAGGGTTCGTTCGACAATGTGAACGTGTGGAACCGCGCGCTCACTGCTCAGGAAGTCGAGAAGACCAGCCCGATTGCTCTGCAGGGTATTTCTGTGGGCACTGTGCCGTCCGACCCGAACTCGCTGCGTGGCACTGACGACCACTCTCAGGTCCGTTCCACCCTCGACTGGTCCACGAAGACCGTCACCACCGTGCTCAACCGCCGTGGCGGCGCGACCAAGGTGCCCGTCAAGGTGTCTGTCAACCGTAGCGACGACTCCATCAAGCTCACCCTTGATGGTCAGGCGTTCACCAATGGTGGTACGGCCGACCTGGCTAAGGACCGTACTTTGGTCGTTGATTTGGGCGACGGTGCGCCGCAGACCTGGACGCTGAAGAAGGTCACCGTGGGCAACAACCCGGTACTGCCCGGCCAGTACGCCGACCCGGACATCGACTACTTCGACGGCAAGTTCTGGATCTACCCGACCACCGACGGCTTCTCCGGCTGGAGCGGCAACTACTTCCATGCGTTCAGCTCCACCGACTTGGTGAACTGGACCGACGAGGGCGTGATCCTCGATGTCAATAAGGACCACCAGCCGACCACCGATGGCGATGAGAACACCGCCATCTCCCCGTGGTCCGTGGGCTCCGCGTGGGCGCCGACCATCGAGAAGAAGAACGGCAAGTACTACTTCTACTACTGCGCGAAGTTGCCGAACGGTACATCCGCCATCGGCGTCGCCGTGGCCGACAACCCGGCCGGCCCGTACAAGGCCGCCGACCAACCGCTGGTCACTCGCACGATGGAAGGCGTCACCGTTGGACAGGCCATCGACCCGTCCATCTTCACCGACCCGAACACCGGCAAGTCGTACATCCTGTACGGCAACGGTTCGCCCGCCATCGCCGAACTCAACGACGACATGGTGAGCATCAAGGCCGGTACGGTGAAGAAGCTCAACGGTCTGAACGGCTTCCGCGAGTCCGTGGTCGTCGCCTACCGCGACGGCAAGTACCACTGGACCTGGTCGTGCGACGACGCCAACTCCCCGAACTACCATGTGAGGTACGGCGTCTCCGATTCCATCGACGGCACCATCACCTACAAGGGTGTGCTGCTGCAGAAGGATTCCTCCAAGAACCTGCAAGGTACCGCGCACCAGTCCGACGTGCATGTGACCGACGCGGACGGCAACGACCGTTGGCTCATGGCCTACCATCGCCACTACACGCCGCTCGGCGTGTTCACCTCCGGCCTCGGCTACCACCGTGAAACCGCCATCGACGAGATCACCTTCGACGCGGACGGCCTGATGCAGACCATTCACCCGACCGACGAAGGCGTGTCCATTGAGATGGCCGATACGACGGCGCTTGATGGCGCGATTGGAGCGGCCGACAAGCTCGGCACCGATGGCTCTGCTTACACCGAGGCCAGCTGGAAGGCATTCGAGGATGCGCTCGCCGCAGCCAAGACGGCCAAGCAGACCTTCCTTGACTCCGGCCTGTCTCAGGCTGATGTCGATGCCGCCGCCAAGGCCCTGACCGACGCGCAGAATGCGTTGGAGGAGAGCCAGCCCGAGCCGGAGCACCCGGCCGCAGGCACGATCCTCTCCATCGCCGTGACCGCGCAGCCCGCCAAGGCCGAGTACAAGGTTGGTGAAGCGCTCGACGTTGCCGGTCTGGTCGTCACCGCGACCGTGGCCGATGGCAACGGCGGCTCCACCACCCGTGAGCTCGCCGCCGATGAGTACGAGCTGCTCGGCTTCGACTCCTCGAAGGCCTCCGACAAGGTGACCGTGACCGTGCAGTCTGTGGCCGATTCGACCAAGACCGCCACGTTCACCGTGAAGGTCGTTGCCGACGAGACGCCGACTCCGGATCCCGATCTGGCCACTGAGGAAGAGCTCAAGCAGCTCGAAGACGCCATTGCCAAGGCCGAAGCCGAGAAGCTGAACCAGGACGATTACACCGCCGATTCGTGGAAGGCCTACGCCGATGCGCTGGCCCAAGCGAAGAAGGTGCTCGCCAAGGAGAACGCCACCTCCACCGAGGTCCAGGATGCGATTCGTCACCTGACCGAGGCCCGCAAGGCCCTCGTGAAGGTCTCCGCTGATGGCAAGAAGCCGGGTGCCGTCATCTCCGACACTGGTGCCGCCGTCTTCGGCGTGGCTGGTACCGTGGTGGTCCTCGCCGCCGCCGGTATCGCCCTGACCATCTGGCGCAAGCGCCGTATCTGACCCCTCATTTGCAAAAAACTCTCACTGACGTTGAGTCAGTGAGAGTTTTTTGCAATAGGGGGGTGTTCCTATGTTTTTGTCAACTCCTTGGGGAGTTGACGTGTCGGGATTCCGGTTGGCTGTCGTGGGCGCGCTTCGCCCTGCCGGTGGCGTCCGGCGTCCTTTCCCGTGTGGCCCGGTTCAGGCTACGAGGGCTGGTTCCTGGTAGAGGGTTCCGTTTTTGAGCATGCTGTAGATCACGTCGCAGCGCCGACGCGCGAGGCAGATGATGGCGGCGTTGTGGTGTTTGCCCTGTTCGCGTTTGCGCTTGTAATAGGCCACGGAGGGCGGGTGTTTGGTGGATGCGACGAACGCGGTCTGCCACAGCGCGTTCTTGAGGCGTTTGTTGCCCCGCCTGGAGGGCCGTTCGCCTTTGATGCTGGTGCCGGATTGGCCGGTGACGGGCGATATGCCCGCGTAGGCGGCCAGATGGGCGGACGATTTGAAGTTGGCGATGTCGCCGCCGATGCCGAGCAGGATGTTGCTTGCGGTCCTGACGCCTATCCCGGGCATCGACGTCAGGACCGTGAGAAGAGGGTGGTCCTCCAGGAGCTTCTCGACCTGGCGGTCGACCTCGCGCCGCCGGTCCCTGATCGTCTTGATGTCGTGGGCGATGGAGGGGATGATGGTCTCGGCCATGAGGGTGCCGGGCACGGTGACGGTCTGCTCGCCGATCGCCTTGAACATGTCGTCGATGATGCGGCCGGCGCGAAGCCCGTTGGACTTGGCCCAGTCCTTCACGTCCTCGATCCCGGCCCGTTTCACGCCCATGGGCCCGCCGTATCGTTCGAGCAGCGCGAGCGTCGCGTCGCGCGTGATTCTCTCGCCCTTGAGCGCGCGTTCGAACGCGGGGTGGGTCTGCAGCAGCAGGCTCCGCAGGCGGTTGACGTGGCGGGTGGATTCGTGGGCGAGGTCCTCGTCGTGGCCGGCGAGCAGCTTCAGGGCGGCGAGGGTCTCGTCATCCGGGCCCGCGTCCCTGAGCGTCTCGGGCAGCTTGAGCGCGGCCCACGCGATCACATGCGCGTCCCTGCGGTCGGTCTTCGCGTCCCCGGGCAGCAGCTGCGCGGTCCTGCGCATGGCCGTGCCGGGAAGGTAGGCAACCGCGATCCCCATGTTCCGCGCCACCGTCAGGGGCAGGGAGCCGATGGTGTTGGGCTGGTCCACGACCAGCAGCACACGGCCATGCTTGGAGAGCTTGCCCAGCATCGTGCGGATGGCCTTCTCGTCCTGTTTCAACGGCTTGTCGTACAGGGTGTTCCCGTCATGGTCGAGGGCGTGCGCGTGGTGCGCGCTCTTGCCCACGTCCAGGCCGACCCACACGTCGATGTCGTCCGGGGTCATCATCGTTCCTCCCGTCATGAAGGTTTTCCGGTCGCCGCGGGCTCGGAGGAGTCCGGACGCCCGCGCCGCACCCACATTACGACGAGACCTGCGCCATGCGCCCCTGAAGCGTCCGTGTAGCCGGCCTGGTTCCTATCAGCGGTCATCGGGCGTCCCCGTTCCCGGCGACAACACCCCCGGATCATCGACGACAGGGCAGGAAAGTCATACCGGAACCGGCGACCCGGCCCCGACCATCGGGGCCTACCAAACATGGTAATGGGCTTATCTCTTCGCCTGAGTGATCTGGTAGGCGGCGAAGAGGATGGCCAGCCAGATCACGCCGGCGATGACGGCGATGCGGTAGCTGGTGGAGAAGCACATCAGCACCACGACCAGCGCCAGGAACGCCAGCACCACCCACGGGGTCACCTTGGCAAACGGCAGTTTGAAGTGAATCGCGTCCAGTGCCTCCTGGCCGCTCAGACCGGCCAGCTCGGAATCCTCGGGAGCGCCGCCCGCGGCGACCACCTTACGGAACTTCATTTCGGTGAACATGATCATCGTCCAGTTGATGATGCCGGCGATGGTGGCAATCGACATCAGATAGTTGAACGCGAACTCAGGCCACACGAACACCACGACCACGGCGATGGCGGTGATCACGGCGGACGTCAGCACGCCGGCCACCGGCACGCCCTTAGCGTTGAGCTTGCCCAGATACGCGGGTGCATTGCCTTGTTTGGCCAGCGAATACAGCATGCGGGAGTTGGCGTACAGGCCGGAGTTGTAGACGCTCATCACAGCGGTCAGGCACACGAAGTTGAGGATGCCGGCGGCCGCGTGGATGCCCACGGAATCGAAGATTTGCACGAACGGGCTGGGAACATCGTCTCCGCCGATGGTGTTCCACGGTATTACGGCCATGATTACGCCGAGCGCGCCAATGTAGAACACGAGAATTCGCCAGATAATGTCATTGGTGGCGCGGGGAATCGTACGACGAGGGTCCTCGGTTTCGCCGGCGGTGATGCCGATGAGCTCGGTGCCGCCGAAGCTGAACATCACCACGACAAGCGCCATCAACAGGCCGGTCCAGGTGCCGTCCTTAGTCTGCTCCATGAGACCGTTCGGGAAGAAGCCCCCTTCCAAGGTGAACCAGTTGGCAAAGCTCGCTTTGATGCCGGATGCGGTGGGCAGAGCGAAGATGATGACGGCCAGGCCGCCGACGATCATGGCGATCACGGCCACAATCTTGATAATGGCGAACCAGAACTCGAACTCACCGAACTTGGAGACGCCCAGCAGGTTGGCGGCGCAGATAATCACCAAGAACACGGCCGCCGACACCCATGTCGGAATCGCCGGGAACCAGTAGTTTACGAATTTGCCCACCACGGACAGCTCAACCATCGAGACGAGGATGTAGTTGAACCAGTAGTTCCAGCCGGAAATAAAGCCGGCGCGCTTGGACCAGTAGCGGGTGGCATAGTAGCTGAACGCGCCCGCCTTCGGATCCTCAACGGACATTTCAGACAGTGCACGCACAATCATGAAGATCGCGAGGCCGCCGATCAGGTAGGCCAGCAGAATCGAGGGGCCGGCCAGCGCGATGGATTCGCTGGAACCATAGAACAGGCCGGTTCCGATAGCGCCGCCCAGTGCAATCAGCTGGATGTGACGGTTCTTCAGTGACTTGCGCAGCGTGGCCGGCACCGGCACATCGTCGGTTTCGCGCGACTTCTTAGGTGCGTCAGTAGTACTCATTGTGCTCTTCTCTCGAGTCTCTTTGATTTTTAGCATGACCGGCGGGAGGTCGCCATGCGCAACGCTCGTCATTGTAAGGCGCGGCATGCCGTAATGCCAAAGAATGCCGATGCCAGCCCATACCGGTATTCGCGTTTGATCGAAACAGCTAAAGTCGGCAGTGGCCTATCAAACCATCCCCACCAATTCACTGCGAGACGGGCATGCCCATGGTGAAAATGGTGTGGGCCACTGATTCCGGAGATGCTGCGAGGTCGGTGGCGAGCCAGTATTGCAGTAGGCCGATGCTGCCGGATACGGCGAAGCGCATGCGCATTTGGGCCTCGACCGGGTCGTTGGCGGCGGGCTGCAGCTGCTCGGCGACTGTCTGCCGGCTGTAAATAAGTCCCAGTAGCTGCTGTTGGAAGCCGATATCTGCTTTCGGGCTCATCAATACCTGCAGATGCTTGCGATTGTCGGCGATGTATTGGCAGATACGTTCGATGACGTGCTCGATGCCGGCTGAATCAGGCTGCGCGAGCAGCTGGTCGAGCGCGGCAGTAACCCAGGCCATGGTCTCGTCTTCGATATCGTGCAGTAGATCTTCAATGCTTGTGTAATGCGCATAGAACGTGGAACGGTTCACGTCCGCCCGCTCGCACAACGCTTTAACGGTGATGGAGCCGAGCGGCTGATTGCGCAGCAACTCGATAAGCGCGTCCTGCATGGCACGTCTCGTGTAGCGGGTGCGGCGGCTTTCCGTCAATTCTTTGGCCATGGCCTTCTCCCCAAATTCCGACAACCCACAATCCAACTGTTGGTTGCAGAACCGACACAGTGTTGTTTTACTTGAGTATAGCAGGAAGTTTTGGCGGGGCCTATGGGGCTAGGTGGCTGCCACGAGCGCGTTGGAGGTGTGCGATGGCGTATATCGAATTCGACCATGTGGTCAAGGAATATCCTTCTGGTAGCAGTGTGATTCGCGCGCTCGACGAGGCCAGCTTTACCGCCGAACAAGGCGAATTAAGCGTGATTCTGGGACAGTCCGGTGCCGGCAAAACCACGGCATTGAACATTCTAGGCGGCATGGATACCGCCACAACCGGCCGCGTAGTGGTCGGCGGACGCGATATTACGGGTCTGCGGAAAAAGGAACTGGTGACCTACCGGCGCAACGATATCGGCTTCGTCTTCCAGTTCTACAATCTGGTGCCTAACCTTACCGCGCTCGAAAACGTGGAGCTCGCCTCGCAAATCTGCCCTGACCATTTCGATCCAGAGGAAACGCTGCGCAAAGTCGGACTGGGGGAGAGGATGGACAACTTCCCCGCGCAACTGTCCGGCGGCGAACAACAGCGTGTATCCATCGCCCGCGCGATTGCCAAAAAGCCGAAGCTGTTGTTGTGCGATGAGCCGACCGGTGCGCTCGATTACGAGACCGGCAAGGAAGTGCTGCAGCTGCTGCAGGATATTTGCCAAACACAAGGCATGACCGTAATGATCATTACGCATAATTCCGCGCTTGCACCGATGGCTCACAAAGTGATTCGCTTCCGCTCCGGCAAGGTGACCAGCGAGGAGATCAACGCAACGCCGCAGCCCATCGCCGATATCGAATGGTAGGTGATTGGCGATGCTCACTGCAAGACACTCTGTGAAACGCCCCGTGAAGCAAGCGAGGCGATTCGTGAAACAACCTGTGAAACATTCTGTGAAACGGCGGAACCTCGACGATAGCGGCGGTCGAGGAGCGGGCGTTTCTGCGGTATTTGCCAAAGATACGTTGCGTTGCTGGCTGCGCAGCTGGAAGAGGTTCGTCTCGATCGCCGTCATCACGCTGCTTGGCGTGGCCGTGCTGACCGGCATCTACGCCGGATGCCGCGATGCTTTTCTGGCGGCCGGTCGTTTTTACGATCAGCAGGGACTGCATGACCTGCAGGTGCTATCCACATACGGCCTGACCGATGATGATGCAACGGCACTGCGCCGAATCGACGGTGTGCAAACCGTGCAGCCCGAACGTTCTCAGACGGTGACCACGTTGGTGGACGGCACCAAGAAAACCGTGACCATGCAGGAAATCGGTACCGAAGGGCTTGATCAGCCGTACATACGGCAGGGCAAACTGCCGAACAAGGCCGGCGAAGTGGCGGTTACGCAGCAATTCCTGAACGATAGCGGACTCAAGATTGGCGGCACCATTACTGTGACGCCACAAGACACCTCTTCATCCGTCATATCGGTAGCGGCCACGGAGACTGACGATTCCAATAATGCCGATACGGTAGGTGTCGCCGCCAATGCCTCGGCATCCGATGCGAAGTCCGCCGCCAATACGGACGCCGACGCCGAGCAATCCCCGCAGTTCCCCACGAAACTCACCATCACCGGCGTCGTACTTGACCCGCGCGACCTCAACAATCCAGACGGCTATTCGGGCATGACCTCCTTCCGGTCCACCTCATCCGAGGACTATACGTTCTTTGCACCCAGCGACGGCGTGACCGGCAATATATACACTGCGATATCGGTTGCCGTCACTGGTGCGTCCGATTTTGACACGTTTTCCGATGCCTACGATGAAGCCGTCAAAACCGTGGCCGACCGTATCGAACATCAGATACAGACCACACGCCAGAAAGCCCGTCGTCAACAGATCGTCTCCAGCGCGCAGCGCAAACTGGACGATGCCCAAGACGAGGCCAACGAGCAGCTGGACGAAGCCCAGAAGCAGATCGACGACAACTGGGCCGAGCTGGAAGCCAACGAAACGACATTGCAAGATAGCCGTACCGAATTGGAGAACAACAGGACAACCATTACCGATGGCGAACGGCAGCTCGCCGATGGCCGTGCGCAGATTGCAACGGCCCGTCAACAGATCGCGCAAGGTCGCCAGCAGATAGCCGAAGCGCGCACCCAGCTCGAATCAGGCAAAACGCAGCTCACCTCGGCTCGCAAACAGCTCGATGCGGCGCAAACGGAACTGACCGCCAATCGCACGAAAATCGAACAGGGCATTACCCAAATCGACCAAGGCATGGCGCAAATTGATCAGATGCTGCCCATGATTCAACAGGCCAACAATCTACTGGCGCAACTTGACCCGAATATCGACTTCAACTCACCCACATGGCAGGCCATCAAGCAACTGCTCGCGCGCCTTGGCATTACCCTGCCTGAAGTGCCGTCAATCAGTGAGCTGCGGCAACAGCTGGCCGCCAAGCAAACGGAACTGCAAACGCAGCGAGACAGTCTGACCCAGCAGAAAGCCGATTTGCAGCGCACATTAAACGAAACCATTGCCCCCGCACAATCCACCTTGGACCAGCAGAACGCGCAACTGACCGCCAAGGAACAGGAAGCGGCTGCAGGAGAGGCACAGCTCAATACCAAATCCGCGGAACTCGAAGCGAATGCCGCAACCCTCGAAACCCAGTCGGCGCAACTTGAAGCGCAGGCCGCCCAACTGGCCAGCGGCAAGCAGCAGCTCGAAGAAGGCGAGCGGCAGCTGGAAGAAGGCGAACAACAGCTCGCGGACGGCAAGGCGAAACTGGATGATGCGCAGTCTGAACTCGATGCGAAGCGAAGCGAAGCGGAAAGCGAATTCGCCAAGCAGCAACGGCGCATCGACGATGTGGCCAACGCACGTTGGTATGTGCAGACGCGCGCTTCGATCGACGGATTCAGCTCGCTCAAATCAGACGTCAGTTCCATCGAATCCATCGGCCGCGCATTCCCGATTGTGTTCCTGCTGGTCGCCGTGCTCATGAGCCTGACCACCATGACCCGCATGGTCGAGGAAGACCGCGGACTTATCGGCACCTACCTTGGACTCGGCTATGGCGGACTCGCCGTGTCCAGCCGGTATCTGCTGTTCGCGTTGCTCGCCTGCTTGGTCGGCGGCGGCATCGGTCTGCTGGTCGGATTCCTTGGCATCCCGGCATTCCTGCTGGTGGTGATTGAGGGACTGTATATATTGCCCGGTGTGCGACTCGAATACGACTGGCTGTGCGGTTCGGCCGGCATCGTGCTGTTCGTGGTCGGCGTGGGCGTGGCCACCGCGCTCGCCTGTCGCGAGGAGATACGGCACACGCCCGCCGCGCTGATGCGGCCGAAGGCACCGAAAGCGGGCGCTCGCATATTGCTGGAGCGGATTCGCCCGGTATGGAGCCGGCTGAACTTCCTCGGCAAAGTCACCGCGCGCAATATCTTCCGATTCAAGTCGCGCTTGATTATGACCGTGGGCGGCGTGGCCGGTTGCACAGCGTTGATTATCTGCGGATTTGCGATTAATGACACCGTCGACACGATTGGCGTCAAACAATACGAGCAGATCTACCAGTACGACCTGATGGTCGTGGCCAATGACGATGACGCCACCGCGATGCGCAAGCAGGTGGCACAAGATGGCCGGGCCACCGAAACGCTGAATCTGCGCGTGGATAGCGGCGAGATGAGCAATGCGGCGCAGGAAAGCGAAACCGTGCAGCTGATGACGGTGCCCAACAATTCGTTGAACAAACTGAACGACATGGTCACGCTGGAAGAGGCCGGTGACGATGGGTGGTTCGAGCTGCCCAATATCTTCGGCAAAGCGGGTGGCGGCACTGTAGCGCTGGACGATAGTGGTGTGATTGTGGCGAAGTCCGCAGCCAATTCGTTGGATATTCATGCGGGCGACACCGTCACGTTGAGCAATGGCGGCAGCGGGCGGGCCAAGGTGAAGGTTGCGGCGGTGACGCGCAACCTCATCGGCTCTGATGTGTACATCAGTGAGCGACTGTACGACCAGAAGTTTGCGGCCGACGGTGTGACGTCTTCGGCTTCGGGAGATGGCACTGCCTCGACCTTGACGTGGAACGCGATGCTCGCCAAGCTGAAAGGTTCCGAGACCGAACAGGCCGAATATGCGGATCGGTTGGGCGAGGAATCGTCGGTGCTCAAGGCCGTGAGCTGTGCGCATCTGGCCGCCACGTTTAAGTTCGATTTGATGGGTGCCGTGGTGGCGCTGATTGTGGGGCTCGCCGGCGGCCTGGCGCTGGTGGTGCTGTTTACGTTGGCCAATACGAACGTGTCCGAACGCATCCGCGAGATGGCCACACTGAAGGTGCTGGGCTTCTATGACCGCGAGGTGCACAACTACGTGAACCGCGAGATGATGATATTGACCGGTATGGGTGTGGTGGTTGGTCTGCCGCTTGGCAGGTGGATAGGCGGATTACTGACTGCTGCGTTGAATATGCCGTCGCTGTATTTCGAAGTGGAAGTGCACTGGTACAGCTATGCGATTGCCGTGGTGGCGACGCTGGCGTTCGCGCTGCTGGTGCAGCTGTTCACCAACCCAGTGCTCGATCGCGTAGACCCGGTCAGCTCGCTCAAGTCCGTGGAATAGAGGTAGAAGTTCAATTTGGTGTTGATGAATTGAACTTTTTGGCGGAATATTTACAGTATCATCGCATGTATTCTTGAGCTGAGCGGTTTTCGTGACATATTTCGGTGATACAGTTTGAACTTGTTTTGAACGAGTATCGCGTCTGGTGCGTAACAATCGGGCGGCAGAGAAGAGAAATGAAATCAGTATGGCCGATACGAATGTGAATGGTGGTACACAGCAGGCTACGGGCAAACTCAAGTCTGTCGAAAGCCTGGACCAGACCAACGAGATGGAGCGTGGCCTGAGCAATCGCCACGTGCAGTTCATCGCCATTGGCGGCACCATCGGCACCGGCCTGTTCCTGGGCTCGGGCAAGTCAATCTCGCTAACCGGCCCCTCGATCATCTTCGTGTACATTCTGGTCGGTGTCATCATGTTCTTCCTGATGCGCGCCATCGGCGAAATGATGTACCGTGACCCCAGCCAGCACACCTTCATCAATTTCATCACCCGTTACCTTGGCAACGGGTGGGGGCATTTCGCCGGCTGGACGTATTGGGCCGCGCTCGTGCTGCTGGGCATGACCGAGATCACGGCCGTCTCCACGTACTTCATCACCTTCTTCGACACGTTCGGCATCGACCTGACCCATTGGAAATGGCTGATCGAGCTGTGTTTCCTGGTGTCGCTGGTCTCCATCAACCTGATTGCCGTCAAGGTGTTCGGCGAGGTGGAATTCTGGTTCTCGATGATCAAGATCACGCTGATTTGCGCGATGATCGCCACCGCCGTGGTCATGATCGTGATCGGCTACCATTACCCAGCCGTGCAGATTCACGGCGTGGACCACGTGAGCCCGGCCGGCCACGCCGGATTCGACAACCTGTTCGCCAACTTCTCGTTCGCGCCGAACGGTTGGATGGCCTTCCTCATGAGCTTCCAGATGGTGTTCTTCGCCTACGAGATGATTGAATTCGTGGGCGTCACCGTCTCCGAGACCAAGAATCCGCGCAAGGTGCTGCCCAAGGCCATCAACGAGATTATCGTGCGCGTGCTCATCTTCTATGTGGGCGCACTGGTGGCCATCATGTGCATTGTGCCGTGGACCTCGTTCAAGCCGAACAAGGACGGCTCCTTCGCATCCCCGTTCATTATGATGTTCCAGTATGCCGGGCTGAATTGGGCGTCTGCGCTGGTGTTCTTCGTGGTGATTACCGCCGCATCTTCCGCGCTGAACTCGCTGCTGTACTCGGCTGGCCGCCACCTGTACCAGCTGTCCGAGGTGTCGCCGAACCCGACGCTCAACAAGCTCGGTCAGGTGTCCGATCGCAAGGTGCCGGCCCGCGCCATCCTGGTGTCCGCGGCGCTGATACTGCTGTCGCCGATCGTCAACGCCATCCCCGGCGTGTCCGGAGCGTTCGTGCTGTTCTCGTCCGCCAGCTCCGCGGTGTTCCTGTTCATCTACATCCTGACGCTGATGGCACACCGCAAGTACCGTCGCTCCGCTGATTTCATTCCGGACGGGTTCGTCATGCCCGCTTGGAAGGTGCTCAATACGGTGGCAATCGTGTTCTTCGTGTTCATCTACCTGACGTTGTTCCTTGCGGACGATACGCGCAATTCCGCGATTGCCGGCCTGGTGTGGCTTGTGGGCTTCGGTGGATTCTCTATGCTGCGCGAACGCTACCGTAGCCGCGATTTAAAGGCCGCACTGGAACACAAGGAGTGATTGGACGGGCTGATTGGCTGGCGGCTATTAGTTGGGTGGCTGTTGGCTGTTGGCGGCTGACTGGCTAGCGGCCGATAGCCAATGACTGGGCTGATCGTCAGCCAATCGGCTGCCTATAGGTCTCATTGATACATTCGGTCATCCGATTAGTGCATTTGCGCGGACAATTAGTGCATTCGATCATCGGATTAGTACATCAGTGTGCAATTATTAGTACAATTAGCCGCCTAATTAGTACATTAGGACATAAAACAATGTCCTAATGTACTAATTAGATGCTAAAATACGATAAGTGCCATGTCCTAATGTATGAATTATCGCTATGAAGGGCGGAATGCGATGACGCAGGATGAACTTATGCAAGTGCTGCAGGCCGGTGAATCATCTATGGTCGAGTTCAAGCGCTGCAGCGAATTGCCTCATACGGATACTTTTGAGACTGTATGCTCATTCGCCAATCGTTCTGGTGGCAGCATTTATCTTGGCGTTGACGATGACGGTCAAGTGCTCGGCGTCGATTCTAAGCGCGTTAGTGAGATAGAGCGCAACGTTGTCAACGTAGTGTCTAATCGTAAGATGTTCGAACCGGCTCCAATGGTGGAAACGGAACATATCGAGTACGACGAACGGATTATTGTTCGTATTTGGGTAGCTCCGAGTTCTTCGGTTGTGCGGTTCAAGGGCGCAGTGTTTGATCGCATTGCTGATGTGGATACACACATCGAAAGCGATATCCAGATTAGTCAAATGTATATTCGCAAGCAGAACTACTATTCCGAACGGCGAATTTTCCGTTACGTGACTCCGTTTGATTTGCGTCCTGAGCTGATTGCGCGAATGCGGCAGCTGGCGGTCGCTCAGCGAGCTGGGCACCCTTGGGGAACTATGTCTGACGAAGAACTGTTCCGCAGCGCCAAGCTATACGATCGTGATTACACGACCGGCGAAGAGGGCTTTAATCTTGCTGCAGTGCTGCTCTTGGGCAAGGATGAAGTCATTTCCTCGGTTTGCCCAGCGTATATTACTGATGCCGTGGTTCGGCGAGACAATATTGACCGATACGATGACCGACTTATGGTGCGGACCAACTTGTTCGATTCGTACGAGCAACTCCGTGAATTTACTGAGCGGAATCTGCCTGACCGCTTTGTGTTAAAGGGCGATAAGCGAGTGAGCCCGCGTACGATGATCGCCCGTGAATTGGTGGCAAACAGCCTCATGCATCGGGAGTATTCCAGTCCGGTGGTGGCGCGTGTCACCATTGATAATGAATCCATCCGGACGGTTAATGCTTCGCGCTCATTCTTTGAAGGTCGAATGAAGCTGGGCGAGTTCACGCCAATGCCAAAGAATCCGATTATCGCTAATGTGTTTGTGCAGACCGGCATAGCCGAGCAGCTGGGTAGCGGACTGCGGAATCTGATAAGAGCGTCCCGGCAATATACTGAGCGAGAGCCTGAGTTCCGCGATGGTGACATATTCGAGGCGACGATTCCTATTGTTCCTGCGCTGAAGACCGTGGATGGTTCTGGTTTTGCTAGCGTGAGATCTGTAGTTGAGAAAGATGCCGAAGAGGGTGCGAGGCTCATTGGCGGGGAACGTGTGGATGGTAAGAAAGCAGATGCAACCGCATCGGGTGAAATTGATTCGCGGGCAGCGATGCTGTCGGCGATGAATCGACGCTTGACAGAGGTTGACTATGTGACTGTACCTGAACTCGCCAAGATAACAGAGCTCGATAACAGAACAGTCCGCAAATTCCTAAACGGTTTAGTTGCGCAAGGAAAGCTGATTGCTGAAGGCAACACGCGTGGTCGGCGTTATCGGAAGGGATAGCGGGCGCGATATCTCGATGCAGTGGGATTCACTTAAGGGCTACGGCAAATATGATTCGTAGCGATTGGGCCAGCGCAATTCGAATGGCTCATGACTTTGTGCGTCGTTTGTGGTCTCTGAAGTTGTTTGCTGGGTGACGGTTTTGTGATAAAATCGCTCATATCAAAATGTTTGCGTAAACATTTTGGCTGCGCCGAAAGAAGGAGTCGACGTAGGTCATGTATCAGACAAAGAGGCCGGCGCAGTGAAGCAAAGGCCGATTTTTCCGGTATAAGGCGGATAGCAGGAACACTAAGGAGACCAATGAAGGTACTGAGCAAATCGCTTGCTGCAATGGTTGCGGCGGCAACACTAGTGGGAGGAGGGGCGTTTGCGGTTGCCGGCACTGCGTATGCGGCTGATAACGATGCCATTACCGTGACCCCGAACCCGTGGTATGCCAACAGTTTCGATGGCTGGGGCACCTCGCTGGCTTGGTTCGCCAACGCCACCGGCAGCCTCGGCGAGGAATCTGCCATCACCACCAATCTCGGCGATGACGCTTCCAAGGCTAAGGCTGTGGAATACGGCAAACAGCTGCGCGAACAGTTCTACCAGTCCATCTTCGGTGATGAAGGACTGGACCTGAACATGGCCCGCTACAACGTGGGCGGCGGCAATGCCTCCGATGTTGCCTACGGCTACCCATTCATGCGCCAAGGCGCTGCCGTGCCTGGCACGTGGAAAGATGACGCCACCGGCTCCGGCACGTATGGCAATGGCGTAACCACCAAGCAGGCCGACAAAGACAAGCTGGCTGCGGCATTCGACCCGACTGACGACAACCAGTATGACTTCTCCAAGTCCGCCGCCCAAGACTGGTGGATTGAGCGCGGTGCCACCGGCGATAACCCTGACATCACCGACGTAGAGGCCTTCGCCAACTCCGCTCCGTGGTTCCTGACCAACAGCGGTTACGCCACTGGTGGACGCAACTCCGGTAGCAATAATCTTGCAAACCCTGCGAAATTCGCTCAGTACATGGCCAAGAACGTCGAGCACCTCGAAAGCCTTGGCGCAAACGTTGACACGGTCGAGCCGTTCAACGAGTCCGAGACCAGTTACTGGGGCACTCCGGGCGACATGGCTTCGAAGTACACCGATGAGAGCGATGACAACACCAAGCTCATTAACAACTACTGGGATAAGTACTACTCCGACAAAGATAAGTCCGTCACCCCATACTCCAACGCGCTGAAGAAGCCGCAGGAGGGTATGCATGTCAGCAACGCCCAGCAGCAGCAGACGATTACCGCACTCGCTGAGGCGCTCAAGGACAATGATGACACCATCATCGCAGCCACCGATGCCACGAACTCCGCCGACTTCGTCAAGTCGTACAACCAGTACCCGCAGGCGATCAAGGACCTTATCGGCCAGTACAACGTTCACGCCTACTCCGACAGCAACCAGATGCAGTCGCGCGATATCGCTCAGGCAGACGGCAAGAAGCTGTCGATGAGCGAGGTGGACGGCTCCTGGCAGTCTGGCTCCTACAACCCGTACGGTTTCGACAACGCGCTGGGCATGATGAGCAAGATCAGCTCCAACGTCACCCGCCTGCAGTCCAAGGACTTCACCTTCTGGCAGGTGGTCGAGGACCTCTACAACATGCAGATGGGCTCGAATGTGAATCCGGCCGGTGAGAACACCAACTGGGGCACCGTGCTCATCGACTTCGACTGCACCGTGGCTGGCATGGACGGCAAGCTCTACTCCGAGCGCCGCGTGAACAACAACGGCGGTACCACCGATGGACTTGAACCGTGCACGGTTATTGCAAACGCCAAGTACAACGGCGTCAAGGCCATCACCCACTTCATCCACGCGGGCGACAAGGTCATCGCCAACAACGATGAAGACAACAACATGACCGCCACCTCCGACGATGGCAAGACACAGACCGTCATCCACCGCAACTCCGGCACCTCTGACCAGACCTTCGTCATCGACCTGTCGAAGTACGGCGAGATTGCCGACAACGCTTACGGTGAGCTCTACCTGACCACCGAAACCTCTGCCGAAGACAAGAACGCGGGTGTCGATTCCGCCACTCCGGAAGTCTTCGCCAAGACCAGCAACGTCAAGCAAGCTGAAGGCTCTGTGATGATTGACAAGGCTGCCAAGACCGCTACGGTCACTGTGCCCGCCCGTTCTATCGCCTCCATCCAGCTCACTGGCGTGACCGGCTACGCTAAGGATGCTGCCGTCGAGACCGGCGACACTTACCAGCTCGTTGGTAAGCAGTCCGGCAAGGCCGTGGCTGATACCACTTCTGGTGATTCCGCGCTGTCCCTGGCCAACGTCGCTTCCGATGCCGAGAACGCCAAGAAGCAGACTTGGACCTTTACCCAGATCGAGCAGCCCGCCGACTCCGAGCGCCCTGATCTCAAGGCTTATGTGATTACTAACGCCGAAGGCAAGGTGCTGGTGTCCAAGGATGGCACGAACGCGCTTTCCAACGAAACGGTTGAGGCCGCTAAGTCCGACCCGGCTGCCAAGTGGATTCTCAACACTTCCGATGGTTCGACCTACCAGCTGCTCAATGCCGCGACTAAGACGAACCTCGATGTGGATAACTCTGGTACCACAGTCGGCACGAAGGTTGGCTTGTGGCAGTCACCGAGCGGCACTTCGCCGTCCGCCAACCAGACATGGACTCTACGCAATGTAACGCCGACCAGCCAGAAGACCGTGAACGTGCAGACCGCCGTTAACGAGAAGGCCGCGCTGCCGACCGAAGTCACGCTCTACTACACCTGGGGCGAAGGCAAGGCCACGGTTGCCAACTGGGATACTTCCAAGGTCGATGTGGCCAAGGAAGGCACCTACGAAGCCACCGCTACCGCCACCGATGTGTACGGCAACGAGTTCAATGTCGCCGCTACGGTCTACGTTGGCGCGCTCACCGTTTCCGATCCGGTATCGGCTACAGTGCTGGCCGGCACCAGTGCGAGCGAGGCGAAGGCCGCGCTTGAGGCTGCGCCGGTGTATCTGCACGTCAAGGCATCGCCTGCATTCGAGGGCGATGCGGCTAAGGTTACGTGGAACTTCGATGGGCTTGATACCAAGCTCGCCGATGCCAAGGCTGGCGACAACATTGCCGTGACCGGTACTTACCAGCTGGACGACGCGACCACGATTGCGCTGAAGGGCGCGATCTATGTCACCGCCGCCACGCCTGAGAATGTGGCCGACACTGCTTCCAGCCTGACCGTGACCAACCAGCAGACGGAATACAGCAAGGGCGATCAGTGGAAGAAGCTCACCGATGGTGACACGTCAGCTGAAGCCTGGGTGACGTGGAACTCTGCTGGTGACTATTCCGCCAGCCCGACCGCCACGATTGACTTCGGCTCTGAGTGTGAGCTTAGCAGAGTGACCATTACGTATGGTGACAAGGCTCCGGCTTCCGCCAAGGCCGAGTACACCACTGATGGCGAGACGTGGATGCAATTCGGTAGCGATGTTAAGCCTGCCGCAGGCCAGACGGTGACGTTCAAGGCCGATAAGGGCACAGTGAATGCCACGAAGGTGCGCATTGTGAACACCGTGAACAACGACTACATGAACGCCACCGAAATTCAGGCATTCGTGACGCCGGTTCAGGGTGCTGCGAAGAACATCGCCGCGGCCTCTGGCACGAACTTCTCGGTGAACTTCCAGGAGGGTGCCTCCGCTTCCAAGGCCATCGATGGTGACACTACGTCAAAGGGTTGGTCCACTTGGGCTTCCACCGCCTCGACGGTGGACCCGGTCGCCACGTTCACCTTCGACGAAGCTCAGACCATCACCGAAGTGAAGACCTTCTTCTACTACGATGGTCGTGCGTCTTGGCCGAAGAGCCAGACGCTGGAATACCAGGATGAGGCTGGCGAATGGCATGGAGTCGGTACCAAGGATGGCTGGAAGATACAGGCCGGCGATGCCGGCTCTGGCTCCGACGGCATCGCCGCCGCCGACACCCCGACCGTTGACTTCGTGCTCGGCACCCCGGTAAAGGCCAAGGCCATCCGCCTGACTAACACATTGCAGGACACCAAGGTGTACATCAACGTGGCTGAGATCCAGGTGTTCGCACAAGACAGCACGGTACTCACCCCGCAGCCGGCATCCGATGCCACGCTGGGCGACCTGCGTCTTGACGGCGAGACCATCAAGGGCTTCGCTGCTGATAAGACCGACTACACAGTTGATCTTCCGTTCGGTGCTGAGGCAAACCCGGTGCTGCAGGCCTTCGCCGCCGACAATGCCGCCACCGTCAAGGTGACTGGCGACGCGGTTGAGAATGGCAAGCTTGGCGGCAAGGCCACCATTACGGTGACCTCAGCCGACGAGTCTGAGACGAAGACCTACACGGTGACCTTCAAAGCCTTCACTTTGGCTTCGCTCAAGGTGACCGGACCCACGAAGATCGAGTACGCCATCGGCGACAAGCTCGATACCGCCGGTCTGAAGGTTACTGCCGTCTATCAGAGTGGCGACAAGACCAAGGAAGTGCCGGTCGCTCTTGACGACCCGCAGCTTGCGATTGGCTCGTTCGACTCCACCGCCGCAGGCAAGAAGGCGATTACCGTCTCCTACCGTGGTGTGACCGCGACCTTCAACGTCACGGTCAAGGCCAACGCAGTCGCCCCTGGCCCTGAAGAACAGAAGCCCGGCAGCACCAACAAGCCCGGTGCCACCGGCAACGGCAACAAGAACACGGTGGCCAACACCGGTTCCAGTGTTGCCGCCATCGCTGGCGCTGTCGCTCTGCTGGCCGCTGCCGCGGGTGCATTGTTCATGCTGCGCAAGCGTGCATAGCACCCTCGCGCAGTAATGGGGGAAGGAACAAGCCGGCAATATTGACTATTGCCGGCCGGTTCCTCCGCTCTTTGAGCATAATTGGTCCGACAAGTTGAATACTGAGTTTTCAGTATCGGTATATTGATTTGTCGGCCCTTTTCTGACTTCGCGGATAGCGACATAACTGTTTGTTCAAAAAACCGTTATCATCAATCAAGGAACCAAATCAATGAAGATAAACAATAAGGGCAAGGGCGCTCTTATCGCGGCAATTACCGCCGCGGCAACGCTATTGTCATGCGGGCTGGCCGCTGCAAGTGCCAGTGCGGCAGGTGTGGATTACCTGCCTACCATCGGCCAAGTGCCGACATACACCAAGTTCCAGCCCACAGCCGATCCGGGCAAGAACGCTAGCGATTACTTCCAGCCATATTGGTATGCCAAGAACGCCAATGATAATGGCGGCACACACATCCAAGCGCACGGTGGCCAAGTGGTCAAGGTTGGCGACGCCTACTACTGGTATGGCGAAGACCGTTCTAACGGTTACGACAACAGCCCCGGTGTTCATGCTTATATGTCGACAGATCTATACAACTGGACCGATCTTGGTGTGGCGCTGCGTGCGGTGACCAGCAAATCTCAGTTGACGGATAAGAGCAATGCCGATTACGCCTACTTCGACAAGGCCTACAACCTGACCAAGTCCGACGGCAGTGTGGACGCTGCCAAGGCCGACGCAATCTTCCCGTACCTCAACACCAACCCCGATCAGGATGGTGATGGCGCGGTTGATTCCGTACAGGGCATTTTCGAGCGTCCGAAGATCATCTACAACAAGAAGAACAAGCAATACGTGCTGTGGTGGCATTCCGATGGAAGCACCACGCCGGGCGGTTCCAACTATGCACGTGCACTTGCGGGCGTGGCTGTTTCCGACAATCCGGCGGGCCCGTTCACTATGGTGGGTGCCTATCGTTTGCCTAACCAGAACAATTGGAAAGAAGCCGCAGGTAACCCCAGCTGGGGTGAGAACGGTGACAGCCGCGATATGACTGTGTTCGTGGATCCGAAGGACGACAGTGCCTATGTACTGTATTCTTCCGAAGCCAATGCCACGCTGTATATCGCCAAGCTTAACGATGATTACACCAATGTAGTCAAGACCACGAATGTGGACCAGTCCGAGGGACAAAAGCAGTACTCTGCTGACGGGCAGTACCCATACATTCTTGCAGACGGTACTACGGATGCCCCGGTGCGTGGCGAAGATTTCCAAATCGTCAAACAAAATGGTTCGCTGGAAGCTCCTGCCGTATTCCAATATGACGGGCGTTACAACATCATCGCATCTGGTGCAACCGGCTGGGACCCGAACAAGCAGACCTACTACACCGCCGACTCCATGCTGGGAAGCTGGACCCGTGGCGTGGAAAAGGACGATGCCAACGAGAACACGTGGTACAACAACATGCCGGAAGGCGCGGATGGTCTGTTGTCTGTGGGCGATACCCGCGGCACCACATTCGGTTCGCAGTCGGCTAGTGTGCTCGCAGTAGACCAGGAGAAAGGTCACTTCATCTACCTTGGTGACCGTTGGGATTCCGGTAAAGCCGATTCCACCTATGTTTGGCTGCCGCTGACCATCGGTGAGAACGGCACCATCGAAATGCACAATCCTGCTCAAGAAGGCGAGCCCGACGGTTGGGATCTGAGCTATTGGGGCAACCATGGTAGCGCCAAGGGCAAGCTGGTCAATTGGACTGTGGAAACCGGCGATGATCTCCCGAAGACCGTGAACACGGGCGGAACCGTTACTCTGCCGGACACCGTCAACGTCAAGGAAGGCGACGATACCATTGCTACCAAGGTGACATGGAATGTGGAAGGCGGTACGGCAGTCAGCAAGTCGACCAAGGCTGCTGGTAACACCTACGCATTCAATGTGCCGGGAACCTACACCATTACGGGCACTCTTGCCGAGAGCAGTAACTTCAATCCGGGCCGCACATTCCGCAGAACCATCGACGTTTCCTGCTCCAACCCGATTTCCGGAAGTTGGAAGGAAGCTCATTGGAAGGGCGGCAGCGCGTGCCAGGTTTCTGCGTCCGGCGGTGCTTATGACTTCACGATTACGGACAACGCCAATCGTGGCGTCTGGACGGATCGCAACGAGGGCAGTGCGGTGTACCAGCCTGATGCTCTGGACGTGAACGAAACGCTGGAAACCACGGTCAAGCCGCTCGACTTGGGCGGTAATGGCGATCCGCGCGCCGGTCTGGTGGTCCGTAACGGTCTTACTGGCGCTAACGGCGGCAAGGGATATGCCACGTTACTTGCCAGCCCAAGCGGCGTTTACATGCAGTACGATTCCAATGCCGATGGCTACATCGATAAGGAAACATCGCATGTTGGTACCGGCTTCGGCGACCAAGTGCAGCTCAAGCTGGAGCGCACCTCAACCGATACTCTGAAAGGCTACTGGCGTGCTTCCGCGAACGATGAATGGCAGGATGTCGCTACGGTAACGCTGACCGGTGCGGACGTAACCGGGCTCGATGCCGGTGCTTTCGCCACGTCGAACAGCAATGCCGGCGCATTCACCGTGGCCTTCAACGGCACTGCGTTCGGTTCGCAGACTGCTGCTGTGGAGTCCATCGCGGCTAAGGACCCTGAAGCCACTATCGCCAAGGGGCAGATGCTCGCGCTTCGGGACGTGACGGTTACCGCCACGCTCACCAATGGCAAAACGCGTGTGCTGGAGCCAAGCGAATACACGCTGGAAGGCTTCGACACCACCAAATTGGGCGAGCAAACCGTGACGGTGCGTCTTGTCGCTGATTCTTCAGTAACCGCCACGTTCACCGTGACTGTGGAAAGCAACCTTGCCCGGTTGTTCTGCTCGTCCGCTGCGGCCTCGAAGTATGAGCCGGCCAGTAGCTGGGCCTCCGCTTCTACGGCCGACCTGACTTGCGACAACAACCTGAGCACCAACTGGTCGAACTGGGGCACCGGCGACACCTCGCCGTGGCTCAGCTACACCTTCGATAAGGCATATCAGCTGGGCAAGCTCAGCGTTGCGGTGGATAAGGCCAAGGGCGAGGCCGCTCCGAAGAGCTTCACTGTATCGTACCTAGCTGAAGACAGCGCCACGTGGACTGATGCCACGCTGCCGGCAGTCACTGTGAATGGTGCTGCTGGAGCCGTGACGGAAGCCGATGTGAGCGCTCTGCCCGCCACCAAGGGCATTCGCCTCAACTTCACCTACGCCGATGGCAATGACTATGCCAAGATCGCTGAAGTACGCATCGCCGAAGGTGAAGCGACACCAGAGCCGCAGCCGTCTAGTAACGCCAATCTTGCTGATCTGACTGTGGATGGCAAGACGGTTGACGGATTCTCCGCGGATACCACTAAATATGCCGGTGCGCTGGCTGGAGATGCTGCTTCCTACCCGACGGTGGAGGCGACTGCTGCTGACGCAAAGGCTACGGTGCAAGTGGAGCAGGCTTCGGCCGAGAACAACGGCGTGGCCACGGTGACTGTAACTGCTGAGGATGGCACGGCGAAAACCTACACAGTGACATTCGGCGAACTGCCTCAGTTGGCTGAGCTTGCTGTGGAAGTGACCAAGGATTCCTATCAGGTAGGCGATAAGTTCAACGCTGCCGATGTGAAGGTATCCGCCATTTACAAAGTCGGCGATACTGAAACGCTGCGCAAGCTGATTGATCCAACTGATGGTGATCTGAAGTTCACTGGCTTTGATTCTGCCACCGCAGGCACGAGGACCATCACCGTCTCTTATCGTGGCGTGAACGCGACGTTCGAAGTCACGGTCACGGCCACGGAGGTCACTCCCGGCCCTGGAGAGCAGAAGCCCGGCGATACCAACAATCCTGGCAACACTGCTAAGCCCGGTAGCACTGCCACGAATAAGCCGGCTGCTAATGGCGCTGCGCCCCTTTCGAATACGGGTGCTGCCGTGGCTGCCATTGCGGTCGTGGTTGTGGTGCTGGCAGCTGCGGCTGGTGCCTTGCTCGTCATCCGCAAACGCCGCGCATAACCATGGCAACTGCTGAGTAGCGTGGATTGCGTTGCTATTGAGCAATCTGCGATTCACGCCACTCAGCGAGTGCACCCGAGTGCGCCCGAGCTTGCGCAATGCAGGCGCAATACAGTGCAAACAGTACAAAGCAACAATAATGGCCGGTCTGAGCCAGCTGCTCCATGCGAGGGCAGTTGGCTCAGACCGGCCATTGTGTCTGCAAGTACATGCAATTAGAGCATGAACATGTGGAAGCCGTTGAGCGTTACTGGTTGTTTTGCTTTGTTGTTGCGCTCAGCAGTGCGACGGACGTCCGCCCGCAGTGTAGTGCAGCGCTCCGTGAACCAGTGCCGATGTGAAATGCATGTTGCACATGCCCGCTTCTTCTGCTTCGTGCGTGCAGCCGGCGATGCTGCATAGGTTCATACCCCGAATCATGGTCATACCCCCTCTTTGGGATGGCATCCGTGCCGCCATCTGCCTTCAGAGCATAGCGGACAATTGTTGCATTGCCTAGGCGGTACAACGCTTTCTGTGGCCTGTATCACATCCTTGCCGGCGTTCTGCGGCGTGGTTGGGCGTGTACATGTGCACTTGTGCGGTTTTGTTGTGTGTGATTTGGGTATACGGATAGAGTTTCTTCTCTGCAGTGGCAAGGGCCTCTCGGCCGGTGAGCCGGCTGATTTCTCCCATGCGTTGCTCAATGATTTCCGTTTTGCGAGTCTGAACGGCAAAATAGCTCTGGAGAAGTGCCACTTCTTCTTTCTTTGGATCACCGTTTTGAGCAATGAGATAGCAGGCGTATCGGGTGAGCTTGACGTCCGCGATGGGGCGGGTGGCACCGCTGCCGAGAGTCACGTCTCGCGTAGTGTCACGGAAATGGGATTCAACGGATACGCCGGAATTGTCGCAAGCTTGCTTGGCTCGTGTAATAGCTTTGCTGAAGTTTCCCCATCTGTCGTACCCCATATAGGTCATTAGCTCGCGTGCATACCAATACTCAACTTTGGAGTCCTCGGTGGTGTGTGCGATAGTGCTGAGTTCGCTGGTTTTGCGTGTGATTTCGTCGCGGTTCATGGGTGTGTCCTTATGTTTTTCATGACCATTTTCGTGACTCCACGAAAATGGTCAAAGCCAATAATTGCAATGGTTTTGAGGTATGGGCGCGCTCCGCCCAACTGGTCTGTCTTCGTCCGCCTTTTCGACCAGATACCTCATGGAGCACAATGCCAACGTCGCTACCGTTGGCCCAGCAAATATTCTTAGACGACGCCCCGAAGTGAATATCTATGCGGCTTTCAGAATATCAAAGAGCGTGGAGTGTGTGCATTATGCGTTCCAAAAATAGTTTCTAGTAATGAATTGTTTACGGTGTGAGATATTCTTGGGGTGTTTGCGGCGCTCTGCCGTGTGGCGAATGGGAATGGATGGTGCTCTTATGGGATTTGAGCAGGAAGCAGTTAGTGAACTGTATGCCAGCGTGTGGGGCAATCGTTCGACAATGCAGAGGGAATTCACTCGTGGAGCCCATGGTGAGCAGTTCGTGCTCCGGGAGCTGTCCATGAAGGGGACGCAAACGCCATCGCAATTGGCATCGGCGCTGCAGGCCAGTTCCGGCCGCATCTCCACTGTGCTGTCGTCTCTGGAGAAAAAAGGCTGGGTCACGCGTGACATTGATTCCAAGGATCGGCGCATTATTCGCGTGAATCTCACTGATTCCGGGCGCGAGCAGTCTCATCGGATGATAGAGGAAATGCGTTCCGCAATTTGCTGGATTTTCTCGCAAATGGGGGAGCGGCGCACGCGCGAATTCGTTGACCTGGTGTCTGAGTTCACCACATATATGTCGATTTGCCATCCGGGGCGGCCTCGGCCGACGGCTGAACAAGTGCGTGAGGCATTCGTGGAGCGGGACAAGCGCGTGGCTGAACACATGGCGGCTAAGCGCGCGGAGGCTGAGCGAGACTAGCTTCCTCCCGCTGGCGGGTCTCTCCCTCCGTCACTGCTGCGCGGTGACACCTCCCTCGTCAGAGGGAGGTAAAGGTAATTGAGGACGCTCGCAGCGAACATACAGAAGTGCGTATAATATCTCACAGTGTAAGTAATCAAACAATGGAAACTATTAAGACATCGTGAACCGATAATCACCGATAACCCAGCCAACTTAAGAACCAATCGCCAATAACCAATAACCAACCCAACCAACACAAGGGGAAACCAATGTTTCGCATCATGAAATACCTCTCCAAAGCGGAGATCGGTCAGATGCTCATCGCCCTGGTGACCATCGTCGGGCAGGTCTACTTCGACCTGAAACTGCCCGACTATATGTCAGACATCACCACGCTGGTCGAGACGCCGGGCAGCGACATGAAGGACATCTGGATCGCGGGCGGCAAGATGCTGCTCATCTCGCTCGGATCCGTGGCGTGTGCCATCATCACCGGCTACATCGCTGCGCGCGTGGCCGCCTCGTTCACCCAGCGTCTGCGCTCGCTCGAATTCCGCAAGGTCGAGTCCTTCGGCCCGGCCGAGATGAGCAAGTTCTCCACCGCCAGCCTCATCACCCGTTCCACCAACGACGTCACGCAGGTGCAGATGTTCATCACCATGGGCCTGCAGCTCATCGTCAAGTCGCCGATCATGGCCGTATGGGCCGTGTGCAAGATCGCCGGCGAAGGCTTCGAATGGACGCTCGCCACCGGAATCGCCGTAGTGATTCTGCTGGCGGCCATCGTCATCATGATGGCCATGGTCATGCCGAAATTCAAGGCCATGCAGGCCCTGACCGACAACATCAACCTCGTGGCCCGCGAGAACCTCACCGGCCTGCGTGTGGTGCGCGCCTACAACGCCGAGGACTACCAGGAAGCCAAATTCACCAAGGCCAACAAGGACCTCACCGACACCCAGCTGTTCACCAACCGCGTCATGGCGTTCATGATGCCGCTGATGAACACCATCATGAACGGTCTGATGCTTGCCGTCTACTGGATCGGTACCTACCTGATCGATGCCGCCGGGCTCAAGGACAAGCTCACCGTGTTCTCCAACATGGTCGTGTTCTCCAACTACTCCGTGCAGGTCATCATGAGCTTCCTGCTCATGAGCATGGTGTTCGTGCTCTGGCCGCGCGCCGACGTGTCCGCGCAGCGCATCATGGAGGTGCTCGACACTGAGCCAATCGTCGAGAACGGCACCAAAACCGCCGCCGACGTGGCCAAAACCGGCCAGAGGGGCACCGTGGAATTCCGCAACGTCAGCTTCACCTACCCGGATTCGCGCGAGGCGATGCTGGAAGGCATCAACTTCACCGCCGAGCAGGGCCAGACGGTGGCGTTCATCGGCTCCACCGGCTCCGGCAAGTCGTCTCTTATCAATCTCGTGCCGCGCTTCTATGACACCAGCCAAGGCCAGGTGTTGGTCGACGGCGTGGACGTGCGCGACTACGACCTGAAGGCCCTGCGCGACAAGATCGGCTACGTGCCGCAGCAGTCCGTGCTGTTCAAGGGCACCGTGGCCTCCAACGTGAGCTACGGCGATCAGCCGGGCGACCCGGCGGAGGTCGAGATGGCCGATACCTCCACCCCGGCCGGGCGCAAGCGCGAGGCCGCGTTGATCGCCGCTGGCAAGGCTGCGGAAGGTGCCGATATACCGGCCGAGCAGCTGAATCGCGTCAGGGCCGCCGCCGACGTGGCGCAGGCCAGCGAGTTCGTGGCGCGCATGGACGGCGGGTATTCCGCCGCGATCGCCCAAGGCGGATCGAACGTGTCCGGCGGCCAGAAGCAGCGCCTGTCGATTGCGCGCGCGGTGTACCGTCACCCGGAAATCCTGATTTTCGACGACTCGTTCTCCGCGCTCGACTTCAAGACCGACCGCGAAGTGCGCGACGCGCTCGCCCGCGAGGCCAAGGATTCCACCAAGCTCATCGTGGCCCAGCGCATCGGCACCATCATGAACGCCGACCGCATCGTCGTGCTCGACGACGGCAAGGTCGTGGGTCAGGGCACGCACAAGGAACTGCTCGACAACTGCGACGTATACCGCCAGATCGCCGAATCCCAGCTCAGCCAGTCGGAGCTTACGGCGTAGGGGGGGCGGCAGCGGTAGCTCCCCATGTCAGGGGCTGAGCCGTAAAGGGAACAGCCCAGTGGGCTGTTCCCAGGCGAAGACGAGCTGATAAGCGAGCGAATAAAACAGCACAGCTGACTGAGGGGTAGTCGCGTACGGCTTCTCTCCCTCCGGCGCTTCGCGCCACCTCCTTCATCAGAGGGAGGTCAATACGGACTTTTAAGGAGTAAAACAAATGCCAAGAGGACCAATGGGCGGCAGGCGTGCCGTCGAAGAGCCCCATGATTTCGGCAAAGTCATGGGCAAGCTCGTGAACTATTGCCGCAACTATCTTCCCGTCATCATCATCGCGCTCATCCTGGGCGCGGCCGGCACCGTCTGCCAGATCGTCGGCCCGGACAAGCTCAAGGACATGACCAACGAGATCGTCAAAGGTCTGCCCGCCATCGTTAACGGCAGACCGGTGATGAACTCGGTAGATTTCGGCACGGTGGGCCACATCGCCTGGACTTTGGTGGCCCTGTACGTGGGCTACGCCGTGCTCGGCTACGTGCAAAGCTGGATGATGGCCAACGTCACCCAGCGCACCGCCCAGCGACTGCGCGAATCGATCTCGGTCAAAATCAACAAACTGCCGCTCAAATACTTCGACAAGGTCAGCTACGGCGACGTGCTGTCCCGCATCACCAACGATGTGGACGCCATCGGCCAGACGCTGGGGCAGTCGCTCGGCTCGCTGATTACCTCGGTGACGCTGTTCGTGGGCGCGCTGGTGATGATGTTCTACAACAACGTGATCATGACCCTGTGCGCCATCGGTGCCAGCCTCATCGGCCTGATCATCATGATGGCCATCATGAAGTCCTCCCAGAAGTACTTCGCCCGGCAGCAGATGGCGCTAGGTGACGTCAACGGCCACGTGGAGGAGATGTACGCCGGCCACCTCATCGTCAAGGCATACAACGGCGAGGCCGATTCGATCCGCCGCTTCGAGAAGTACAACTCGGACCTCTACGAGTCCGGCTGGAAGTCGCAGTTCCTCTCCGGCCTGATGATGCCGCTCATGAATTTCGTGGGCAACTTCGGCTACGTGGTGGTGTGCGTGGTGGGCGCGGCGCTCGCGCTCGACGGGCAGATCGAGTTCGGCGTGATTGTGGCGTTCATGATGTACATCCGCCTGTTCACTCAGCCGCTTTCGCAGTTTGCGCAGGCCTTCCAGAACCTGCAGCGCTGCGCGGCCGCCGCCGAGCGCGTGTTCGGCTTCCTTGAAGAGCCGGAGATGGAAGACGAATCCGGCAAGCAGGCCCTACTCGGCAAGAACTACATGGGCGGCCACGAAGTGAAGGGCGACGTGGAATTCAGCCACGTGCAGTTCGGCTACGAGCCGGGCAAGCCGATTATCAACGACTTCTCCGCTTCAGTCTCGGCCGGTCAGAAGGTCGCCATCGTCGGCCCGACCGGTGCCGGCAAGACCACCATGGTCAACCTGCTGATGCGCTTCTATGAGATTTCCGGCGGTTCGATTTCGATTGACGGCGTGGACACCAAGTCCGTGCCGCGCTGGAACGTGCACGACCAGTTCTCCATGGTGTTGCAGGATACGTGGGTGTTCCGCGGCACTGTGCGCGAGAACGTCGCTTACTCCAAGCCTGGCGTGACCAACAAGCAAATCGAGGATGCGTGCAAGGCCGTGGGCCTCGACCACTTCATCCGCTCACTGCCGGACGGCTATGACACCGTGCTCGATGACAAGTCGTCGCTCTCCCAGGGCCAGAAGCAGCTGCTGACCATCGCCCGCGCGATGGTGCAGGACGCGCCGATTCTGATTCTCGACGAGGCCACCTCCTCGGTCGATACCCGTACTGAAGAGCTGATTCAGAAGGCCATGGATGCGCTGACCGTGGGGCGTACGAGCTTTGTGATCGCGCATCGCCTCTCCACGATTCGCGACGCCGACATGATCCTCGTCATGAACCACGGCGACGTGATCGAGCGCGGCACGCATGATGAACTGCTGGCGGCGGGCGGTTTTTACGCCGACCTCTACAACAGCCAGTTCGCGCTTGCTGACTGACGGATTGTTTCCTGCGTTAGCGGATTAGCGGATTAGCTATACTCGGCTCCCCTCTCCGAGGGGAGCTGTCAGCGTAGCTGACTGAGGGGGAGCAACCCATCGGTCCACCCGAGGGAATGCTCCACTGGATGTGATACTGATGATTTCGTACATTAGTGTGTGAAAAAACCGCCCGGAAAATTGGGGGATTGGGCGGCGGTGCGGTTGGCGTTGAGGATGGCGCATTCGAAGGGGAAATGAGCGCGTAACTGGGTGGCCGAGGTGGTGAACAGAGCAGTGGCGAGTCCGTCGGCCAGTGTGACAGGGACGTGTGCCGCAACGGTGTTCGACGAATCGTCGGTATCGCGGTTTGCCGTTGTCGAGGCATTGCTGCCATGCGTCGATGTCTTCGTGGTTATGGCGCTCGATGGCGGCGTGACGGCCACCCATGTGGCGGCTACATCGTCAACCGGTAGTCCGTCGATGGCGTTGAGCAGATGGTGAAGTTGGTGACCTGCGGCGTCAGACCAGTGGCGGCGGCTGGGGGAGCTCGCGCAGAATGCGCCGTGGCTGATTTCGACCGTACCTACGGCGTTGGCCGGATCGGCAGGATCTTCAAGGGCGATGGTGATTGGTTCGTCCGTGTGCACTAGCAAATCACCCCCGGCGTCGATGACGTATTGAATGGGTTGAGGGTGACCCGCGCCATCACCCAACATCCCCGCAAGCAAATCCACCAAATACCCCTTACCGCACGCGCCGAAATCGAGCGCGACCGGTCCGCGCGTCACCAGTGTTGTGCCATGCCGCTCAACGTCGGCTGACCAAATGGCTCGTCCGTGGATCGCGCCTGCATGTTCAGCGGCATCTGGCGCAGGCGTAAACGAATACGACTCGTCATAGCCAAGCCGAATCAAATCCTCGCCCACGCACGGGTCGGTCGCCCCATCGGTTGCCGCAAACAGGCGGTCGTACAGGCCAAACAGACCCGATGCCCAGTCGGGAAAATCGAACGTGCCGCCATGTGCGGCCGTGCGCATCCGGCCGACGATGGAATCATCGCGGAATCGAGATAATACAACCTCATATTCATGGATGAACGAGCCAATACGATCGCGTATCTCATCGTCCAATACGCTCTCGGTGTGCACCAGTAATCCGGTCCCCAACGCATCAGGAAAAGCGTATACGTATGGCAGTTGCTCGGTCAGACTTGTCATGCCCACTATCGTAGAGCGCATGGTGTGCCGGTGTATACTGGATTTTGACACTGTGTCAATGTTGATTCGGAGGTTGTGAGAATGGGCAATGCGACTACAGCAAGTGTAACGGGTGTGCAAGTTGCACCGGCGAAGTCAGCCATCAGAGATCTCCCCATCGCCAAAGTGTGGGCGTTTGCGGTCGGCCAGTTCGGCTGGGCACTGCTTTCCGGCATTATCTCCAACTGGCTCGTGTATTTCTATCAGCCCGATCAGGAGACCATCTCTCAAGGCCAGACCGTATTCGTGCCGCAAGGCCTGGTTGTGCTCGGCATCGTGACCGTGGTGGGCGGCATCACCGCCTTCGCCCGATTCTTCGACGCCTTCGTGGATCCGGCCGTGGCGTCCCTTTCCGACCGTTGCGATTCCAAATCTGGACGCCGTATGCCGTTCCTGAAATTCGCCGCCCTGCCGCTCGCGGTGGTCACCGTGCTCGTGTTCTGGAGCCCGATCAACGGCACCAGCTGGGTGAACGCGGCGTTCCTGTTCGTCACCGTGATCGGCTACTACATCGCCCTCACGTTCTACTGCACGCCGTACAACGCGCTCATCGCCGAACTCGGCCACGACTCCAAGCAGCAACTCACCATCTCCACCGCCATCTCCTTCACTTGGGTGGCCGGCACGGCCATCGCGTACGTGGCGCCGGTGATTTGGGGCGCGTTCGTGCCGATGATGGGCCGCATCACCGCCATCCGCGTGACCTTCACCATCATGGCCGCCGTGGCGTTCGTGTGCATGCTGGTGCCGCCGCTGGCCATCCGCGAGAAGGACTACGTCAACTCCCAGCCCACCTCCGAATCGACCATCGAATCCCTGAAGCAGACGTTCGGCGACGGCGAATTCCGCAAGTTCGTATGCTCCGACGTGGTCTACTGGGTGGCCATCACCACCTTCCAGACCGGTCTGCCGTTCTTCGTGACCAGCCTGCTCAAGCTGCCGGAAACCACCACGACCATCTACTTCGTGCTCATGACCGGCGTCTCTGTGCTGTTCTATCTGCCGGTCAATATTCTGGCCAATAAGGTCGGCAAGAAGAGGCTGCTGCTGGTTGCCTTCGTGATCTTCACCTGTGCGTTCGCATTTGCCGGCGCCCTTGGTTCGGCCGTGCTCGGCTTCATTCCGGCGATGGCCCAGGGTTTGGTGCTCTCGGTGGTCGGCGCGATTCCGATGGCCGCGTTCGGCATCCTGCCGCAGGCCATCGTGGCGAATATCGCCGACGCCAGTTCCAAGACCACCGGCCAGGACCGTCAGGGCATGTTCTACGCGGCCCGCACCTTTGCGATGAAGATGGGCCAGTCCGTGGCCATGCTGCTGTTCACCGGCGTCTCCACCATCGGCATGGCGTCCGGCGCGGGCTACCGCATCGCCGCCGTGTGCGCGGCCGTGCTGTGCGGCTTGGGCGGCATCGTGTTCGCGTTCTACAACGAGAAGAAGGTGCTGGGCGTGCTGGAGACGTGATGACGTTGCCGGGTGCCGCCGCGGTATCCATGCGGAGCGGTGTGGGTGACTTGCCCCGTCTGCGACACCGAAACGTTACCGTGTCGACACGCGTGCGACACTTCGGCGTCAAATTGCGTTTGACCGTACTCCGTACTATATTGTTGCGAGTTGCTTTGCGGAGCAAAGTAACATCCAAGGGGCTGTAGCTCAGTTGGTAGAGCGCTTCGTTCGCATCGAAGAGGTCGCGGTTTCGACTACCGTCAGCTCCACGAGACCCTCTGCATTCATTCCACCGCAGAGGGTCTTTTCATTTGTTTTCGTTGAAATTCTGCCATCTCGCGTTTCAAGGGGCTGATTTGGGGTTTGCCGGAGGTCTACTTGCGTTTCGAGGGGCTGATGGTCAAGTAGATACGCCGCCAAAATGGCGGAATAGCGTTGCGTCAAAGCCGTTTGTATCGGTGCTTCACCGGATGAGGAGCCCCTTGAAACGGAAGTAGACCTCCGGAACATGTGAAATCAGCCCCTGCAAAGGGAGAATGCCTCGATTTCGCCATGGATTGTCGTGGATTGCTCTGTGGCATGGGCAATACTGGGAGTATGACAAGCGCAGATGAGTTGAATGAGCAGTATGACGCTGACGGTAGCGTGACGCAAGTGCCTGAACGCAATGATGAAGTTCATGCCGGCGAATCCGCCGTCGCCCAATCCCGCGAATCGGCCGTGACCATCCCCGCCGGCACCGTGGTGCTCGCCGCCACCCCGATCGGCAATGTCGGCGACGCTTCAGCCCGTCTGGTGGCCCTCTTGGAACGGGCCGATATCGTGGCCGCCGAAGACACGCGCCGCCTCTACGATCTCGCCCGTCGCCTCGGCGTCTATGTGAACGGTCGCGTCATCGCCTATCACGACCACAACGAGCGCGACAAGGCCGACGGCCTGCTCGACCAGGTCGAAACCGGCGCCACCGTGCTCGTCGTATCCGACGCCGGCATGCCCACCATCAACGACCCCGGCTTGGCCATCGTGCGCCGTGCCATTGAACGCGGTCTGCCCGTCACCTGCGCGCCCGGCCCCTCCGCTGTGCTCGACGCGCTCGCCCTCTCCGGCCTGCCCACCGACCGCTTCTGCTACGAAGGCTTCCTGCCGCGAAAGCATTCCGAGCGCGTGCAGTATCTGCGCACGCTGTTGCCCGAACGCCGCACCATCGTGTTCTACGAGACGCCTCATCGCATTGCCGATTCGATGGACGATCTGCTGGACGCGTTCGGCCCGAATCGCCCGATGGCCCTGTGCCGCGAACTCACCAAGGATTATGAGCAGATTCGTCGCGGCCCGATTGACGAGATTCGCCAAAGTGTGATTGATGATCCGCCCCGTGGCGAGATGGTGCTGGTCATCGGCGGCGCGTCCAACGAGGAGGCCGAAGCGGCCGCGCCCAGCACGTTGAGCGTGGATGACATGGCCGTGCTCTCCATCGACCGTGCTTTGGAGGACGGCCTGCGTATCAAGGACGCCATCGCGCAAGTGGTGCAGGAGCATCCACTGGCTGACGGATCGTTGGCCAATCGCAAGCAGGTGTATGCGGCTGTGCTGAAAATCAAGGGATAGCGCAGCAGCCGGCGATTATCTCCCCGTTACGCTTCCATCGACTCGAACAATATTTCCAACGCCTGCCGGACCCCGGGCCCACCACGCTGCGAGACCAATTCCAGCAAAGGCGCGTCGGCTTTGGGATTGGCAACCAGCCATTTACGCAGTTCGGGCACGTGATATGCGATGTGCCAGAGCACGGCAACATCCGTATCGGGCGAACATGCCACCGCGGGCGTAAGTCTGATGGGCGGTTCAGGCGGCGCGGTCATATCCGAGATTGCGCGCGATGCGGATTCGGATGAGTGTGCCGCCGCCGCGTGGCGAGGCAACCGTTGCGCCTGCCGCAAATGCCGTAAACGGTGAGCGGCATGGCGGCCTCTGCGATGGCCTCTGACAATGAACCCCCTCGTCATGCGCATTGCTCCAAAGCCGGTTCGTCCATCTCCTGCTGCACCGATTCAAAAAACATGCGTGCGCGTCCGGCGTACTTGTGATGCCGATGCTCCTTGACGATTTGCAGACAGTCGTTTGGCCGAAACTGGTACGCGGACATCAGCTGGCACACCAGTGCGTTGACGGTGGAAGGATCGGGGATGTCTTCAGGACTCATCACCAGGTCGCAAGCCGTACGGGCTGGCGTGGTGACAGGCAGCCCGCCGAGCTTGATGATTTGCTCCGGCAACGTCAATCTTTTGAATACGCGGATACGGCGGCTGACGGATGCCGAGCGGAAGTGCGATGTGGAAATCACGTCTATGGTACTCGGAAAGTCGGGGCCTCCCAGCCATACCCAAGCGGCGGTCATCGAACACACCACAGTGCCAAACGGGGCAACCTCCGCGACGATTTTCGCGCGACCATACAGTGTGCCCGAATGCTCGATCCAGTAGCCGGCGGAATCGTCGAGCTTATGTAACGTGCCGAAGGCGGCCAGACGGTTAAGGCTGAGCGGTCCCGGCAGATCCTTGGTAAACAGTATCGGCGGCACCGCAGGTTGCGCGGTTGCCGGCGAGGCGACTGTTGTGATGTCCGTCATCGGACCTGCTGTGATATCCATGACCGAACAATATGCAGAAATGCGGCTTGCGCGCCACCGGATAGGCGAAAACGGTGGATAAGTGCATAACTTTACTAGGTACGCAAATGATGTGGATAACTCGGTGGATATTGGCAGGCGGAAGTGTGTGCGGATGTGCGTGGGCGTGCGTACGGATGGGTGCGCGGATACGTGTGCGAATGCGTATGTGGATAAGCGCGCAAGAGGTGTACAGATAAGTATGTGGGGAAGTTGCGGGTGGATAGGTGAGTGGGATGAGGATGGCGGCGCGGCAGCTATCCGGGCGTGTCCCCGCCGCGCCGGATAATCAAGCCTTATGAGTCATGTTTTGGTGAATGTTGCTTGGCCGTATGCAAACGGCCCCCGTCATATCGGCCACGTCGCGGGATTTGGTGTGCCCTCCGACGTCTACGCGCGCTACGAGCGCATGAAGGGCAATGATGTGCTCATGGTGTCCGGCACCGACGAGCACGGCACCCCGATTCTCGTCGAGGCGGAGAAGGAAGGTCTCACTGCCCAGGAACTGGCCAACCGTTACAACCGCGTGATCGCCAAGGATCTGTGCGACCTCGGCCTGAGCTACGACCTGTTCACCCGCACCACCACCGGTAACCACGAGCACGTGGTGCAGGAGATGTTCAAGCAGTGCTTGGAGAACGGCTACATCTACAAGGGCACCCAGCAGGTGGCGATTAGCCCGTCCACCGGCCGTACCCTGCCCGACCGCTACATCGAGGGCGAGTGCCCGATTTGCCATGCCGAAGGTGCGCGTGGCGACCAGTGCGACGCCTGCGGCAACGAGCTCGACCCGGACGAGCTCATCAACCCCGTCTCCAAGATTAACGGCGAAACCCCGCGCTTCGAGCAGACCGAGCACTACTTCCTCGACCTGCCGGCGCTCGCCGAAGCCAACAAGGCGTGGCTGGAGACCCGCAAGGGCTGGCGTACCAACGTCATCAACTTCTCGCTCGGCCTGTTCAAGGAAGTTAAGCCGCGCGCCATCACCCGTGACATCGACTGGGGTATCCCGGTGCCGGTGAAGGACTGGATTGACAACCCGAACAAGAAGCTGTACGTGTGGTTCGACGCCGTGATCGGCTACCTGTCGGCTTCCATCGAATGGGCCCGCCGTCAGGGCGACCCGGAGAAGTGGCGCGAATGGTGGAACGACCCGAGCTGCCCGGCCTACTACTTCATGGGAAAGGACAACATCACCTTCCACTCCCAGATCTGGCCGTCCGAAATGCTGGCGTACAACGGCAAGGGCTCCAAGGGCGGCGAAACCGGCCCGATGGGTCCGCTCAACCTGCCTGAGCAGGTGGTGGCCAGCGAGTTCATGACCATGGAAGGCAAGAAGTTCAGCTCCTCCCGCGGCATCGTGATCTACGTCAAGGACATCCTCGCCCGCTACCCCGTGGATGCCGTGCGCTACTACATTTCCGTGGCCGGCCCCGAATCCTCGGATTCCGACTTCACGTGGGCCGAGTTCGTGCGCCACAACAACGAGGAGCTCGCCTCCTCGTGGGGCAACCTGGTGAACCGCGTGGCCAACCTCATCAACAAGAACTTCGGCGAGATTCCGCCGCTGGACGAGGATTCGATGACCAACGAAGACCGTGGCCTTCTGGAAGAGGCTTCCGCCGCGTTCGACGTGGTCGGCTCCTCCATCGAAACCCACCACCAGAAGCACGCCCTGTCCGAGGCGATGCGTGTGGTCGGCGACATCAACAAGTACATTTCCGCCACCGAACCGTGGAAGATTAAGGACGACCAGGCTCGTCTCGGCACCGTGCTGCACGTGGCCGCTCAGGCCGTGTCTGACGCGAACCACCTGCTCGCGCCGTTCCTGCCGCACTCCGCACAGAAGGTGTGGGAGGCGCTCGGCGGCACCGGCACCTTCTCGCCGCTGCCTGAGCTCAAGGAAGTCGAGGATCTCGACAAGCCCGGCTTCACGTACCCGATCATCACCGGCGATTACGAGCTCGGTGTGAACGTGCACCCGTGGAAGAGCGAGGCAATCGAGGTCGGCGCCATGGTGCCTAAGCCCGCACCGATCTTCGCCAAGATTCCGACCGAGGCCGTGGAAGAGGAGCTGGCTCGCTTCGATGAAGCGTTGGCTGCTCGCCGTGCCGCCGAAGCCGAACGTCTGGCCGCCGAGAAGGCCAAGCTCGCCGCCGAGTGATTCGGCATTGCTAGCTCGTAGCTGACGGGCCACCTCGCACATGAAGTGTTGCGGGGTGGCCCGTTGCCGTATGTGCGGCCTAGCCCCGACAATGCGAGGCCGGTTGTCGGGCGGCGTTACAAACCCGTCACAGTTTGCCAAGACTTTTCTCAGACAAGCACATCGAATCCCCAAGAAAGAGACGGTTATATAGAAGATGTCAACGGAATGAAGTTCATACCGGTGGCGAGGTTCTTCCGAACCCCATAACTGAACCCTTCTTCTCTCTTCTCTCTCACCCGGCGGCCCCCTCCGCCGGGTTTCTTCGTTTTGGGCCGCATCATGCAACGCAAGTTACGCTGCTGTCCAGCTACATCCACGCCGCTCGAAGCCGTGATCCGCCACACCAAGCACGGGGCGCGGTGATTCGGAGCATTGCAGGATTCCCTCCATGCTTCCGGTTTGGGGGGGTGCTGCTTGATTCCTCTACTTCCAGCGAAACGTTGCTATCGCGGTATGGTCGCATGCCTGTTAAGCATTGAAGCATCTTATCTATGCGCAGTCGGTGTCCCGGTGGTGACGGCAACCGATTGACGTGCGAACCGGGACAACAAAATCTGGCCCGGTACACACATAAATCGATTGACGTCGTTACCAGGACATCGGACACCGTGACGTATATCGCGAACCGCATAATATGGCAGTACGCAACGCAGATGATGTGCGGATTCGCCGGACGTAACATGGCGTGTGACACACAACAGTGCCATGCGGTCGGGGCCACGCGACCAAATGGGGTGCGATGAATGGCATATGCGTTGCAGCAAGCGCGCGCAATCGTATCGATGTCAGCTCAGTGCGCCCCGGTGGATTTCCGTCGTTTCCGCCGGGCAAGTTCATTGAGCGGCGTCGCTGTCAAGGTGAAATCGAATATGGCGCCTCGCAACGCCAGCTGTCGCCCGGCTCGGTAGGCGAGTTCGGCTTGAGACGGTTCATCAGCCATATTCGCGGCGGTGGCGATGAGGACGATCCAATGATGATGCCGTAACAGTTCGCGCTTGTCGTTGTCTCGCCGCCACTGGGCCTTGTCTGTGCGATGATGATCGCCGTCATATTCGATGGCGACGCGGAATTCGGGCCAAGCGAGATCGAGTGTTATCGGCTCACCATTGCTGAACGTCGCGCCGGGCACTGTGTAATTTGTCACGGCTCGTGGAAGCCCGTATTGCGTGGTTGTGATACGGGTCTCTGATTCCATCGGAGAATCCACGCGCGGTGCAATAAATTCAAGTGCGATCATGCATGTGGCTTTCGCGTTGAATTTCGGAAGTTCGCTGACCTGCCGCACAAAGTCCTGATAAATTTCGTCGGCGGTGCGGCCGCCTGATAGGCTCGGCTTGCGCGCTATTGCCGTAAGGGTTGCGTCGCCAAGTATGACCAATGATTCCAATGACATGTGAGCGGCGAGCTGCGCCCAAGTATGTACCAGATTCAGCGCGTGCACATGCTTGTTGATACGTGCATTGTGCGCGGCGCTCAGCGGTTTCCAGATGTGCGGTGTTGTTGGCGGAACGACGGCGCGTATCCGGGTGCGATGCGAGCCGGAAACGGTATGAAGCTCGGTGGCATTGAGATCGCAATCCTTGGGGAGTGGCACGGATTGCAATATCAGCGATGTGGTCATGCCGAAGAGCACCGGCTGCCCGAGCTGTTGCGCGGCGTCCGTGCATCGTTTAAGCATTTCCCGCTTACGTTGGGTGAGGGTTTCGCTCATTGCAGGCGCAGTGGAACTCGCCATACGCGGTGGTGAGTATGGCTCGGGGTTGATGGCGTGCGTGGGCTCGGCACTCGGTGCCGCGGCATTGTGGGTCCAGCCGGGTGGTTCATCGTCGAATACGCCGGGTGGTGGGGTGGGAAATCCGCTGTTCATAACGCCACCGTAGCGTAGCGGTCGCGTATTCGCCATGAAAAACGGGGTATGTGGTTCTAGCTTGCTGAGGATGTGGATAACTCTGTGGATAACTGAAGTGCTCCTATGTTTTGCTCACTCTGCGAGGAGTCGACAAAACATAGGAGCACTTCAGCCGCGGCCAATGGGCGGAATATGTCAGCGGCAGCGACGGGTGAGAGGCTGCCAGGGGTCGATTTCGACCGGTTCGGTGGTGAGCAGGGCGCGGGTGGCGTCGTCGAGGTATTCCTTGCGGATGATGAGCTCGGTAACGTAGCGGTCGAACCAGGCGTCGGACATGACGTAGTAGCCGTCCTTGCCGGCGTCCTTGCCCCAGCTGTTCTCCACCTTCCAGCGGTTCGGCTTGCCGTCCTCGCCGAGGTTCACGCCGGTGAAGGTCATGGCGTGGTTGCTCGGGCTGTCGCCGTATTCGAGGCCGTGGGCCTTGTCGCCGGTGAATTCGGTGCCGAACAGCTGGTCGACGCGCACCACGGACTGGTCGAAGAAACCGTCCTTGCGCAGGGCGAACTGCGTGCAGTCGCAGGCGAACCAGATCGGGTGGCCGGCGGTGAGCTGGTCAAGCGCGGCCTTCTTGAACACGTCCAGCGGCACGTTGACGAACTCCATATCGCCAGCCTCGGCCACGTTCGCGCTGAAGCGGATGCGGTAGCGCTGGTTGAACGGACGATTCTTGAGCGGGGCGTTGGCCAGCGTCACGAAATCGTTGACGTCCACCGGCACGTACTTCTTGTAGAACTCAAGCGGGGTGATGCCGATCTCGCGAATCTGCGGGCGCTCGTCCTTGCCGGTTTTCGGCTTGTCGGACTTGTCCTTATCGCACTTGCAGGCCTTGGCGTCGGATTTGCCCTCGCACTTGCAGGAGTCGCCGCACTTGCAGGATTCGGCCTTGCCGTCTGCGTCGGCCTCGGCCTTGCACTTGCAAGCCGAGCCCTTCTTATCCTCATTATCATCCTTGGTGCGCGCGAAGAAGTCGAACTTTTCCGGCGGCTCGCCGAGCGCCACGGCGCAGATGCGGTACACGGTGCCCATGTACTCGTCCTTCAACGCACGCAGCTCGTCCTCAGACGCCCCCGCAGCCGAACGGCGGCGCAGCTCGGCCGCGAACTCGCGCAGCTTGGAGTTGAGGTACTGCTTGAAATCGTCGGAATTACGGGAGTTCTCAGACTCCGGGTAGGCGCTCTTGGGCACTAGGCCGTACTTGTTCACCAGTGCAGCGAACATCTGCCACCAGCCACCATCGTCTGCAGGCGACTCATTGATGGCCTCGAACAGACGCGAATCGGTCGCCTCGTCGAGCGTGCGCAGCACGTTCTCCAGATAAGTGTTCGACTTCTCCATCGCGTCCCAGAAGAACAGGTAGGTCTCGGAGAACTCGAAATCCTCAAGATTCCAGCGATGCATGAGTTCGTAACGCAGCGTGTTCAGGGAGGCGAACATCCAGCAACGGCCGGAACGCTCCTGATTGGTGATCGAACCCTGCTTGAGTTCGATGGAGAAGTCGCGCGGCAGCGCACGCACGCCGCGATAGTCGGTGGCCGCCTTGAGCACGCCGGCCGAAACCGCCGCGTCCGCCGCGATCAGGTTGGCGCGGTCCTTGTTGAAGTCTTCGGTGTACGTACGCAGAAGTTCGGGTTTGATGGCCCGTGCGCTGGCGTTTGCTGTCATGATGATTGATCTTCCATTCATGTAGGCGACGTTTGTGGTCCGTCGGTAGTATAAGTCGCCGTGTATTCGTCGGACGATTCACCGGGCGAAATCGTACGGGCGGATATGCGCCGGCGATTCCACCCCGCCAACGATTTGTCCACCTTGCTGCTCGCGCGGGCGCACGTATCATATGTACCGATACATATTGTTGACGAATGTCGCATAGTCCAAAGGAGTACGTCATGACTTCGCTGCATAGCAAGCCGCTGGCCCTGAAAAACGTCACCGTCACCGATTCATTCTGGCGCACCGAGCAGGAACTCGTGCGCACGGCTGTGATTCCCTATCAGTGGAACGCCCTGAACGATAACGTCCCCGGCGCGGCCCCCAGCTATTGCATGCACAACTTCAAGGCCGCTGCCGCGCAAAACAAGCGCAAGGATACCCAGGGCAAGGCGTTCGTGCCGCCGAAGTACACGTTCCGCGGATTTGAGGCGCTCCCCGAAGACCCGGCCAATCCCGACCCAGACAAGTTCTACGGCTTCGTGTTCCAAGACACCGACTTCTCCAAGTGGGTGGAGGCAGTCGGCTATTCCCTCGCCCATTACCCGGACCCCGCACTGGAACAGACCGCCGACCAAGCCATCGACGTCGTGTGTGCCGCCCAACTCGACAACGGCTATCTGGACACCTGCTACATTCTGAACGACATGGATCGCGCGTTCACCAATCTGCGTGACCATCACGAACTGTACTGCCTCGGCCACCTCGTTGAAGGTGCGGTGGCCTACTACCAGGGCACCGGCAAAGACAAGTTGCTCAAGGCCGCCTGCCGTTTCGCCGATTACGTAGACGAGCGCTTCGGTCGCAAGCCGGGCCAGCTGCGTGGTTACCCCGGTCACGAGATTGCCGAGATGGCTTTGGTGAGGCTGTACGAGGTCACCGGCGAACAGCGGTACCTTGATCTGGCCGAATATTTCGTGACCGAGCGCGGCCGGCAGCCGTACATCTTCGATATTCAGGCAGACGAGAACGCAAAGCGCGACGCCGACGCCAACTACAAACCCAACACGGACCCCAACCGGTACGCCTATCACCAGGCGAACAAGCCGGTCACCGAACAAGACGAAGCCGTAGGCCATGCCGTGCGCGCCGGCTACTTCTACTCCGGTCTGGCGGACGTGGCCCGACTGGCCGACGACCAGGACCTCGCCGATGCGGCCGAGCGGCTCTGGCGCAATATCGTCGATAAGAAACTGTACGTTACCGGCGGCATCGGCGGCACGGTGGACGGCGAGGCATTCTCCTACAACTACGACCTGCCCAACGACTCCGCCTACTCCGAGACCTGCGCCGCGATTTCGCTGGCGTTCTTCGCCCGTCGCATGCTCGAGCTCGCGCCAAAGGCCGAGTACGCGGACGTTATGGAGTCGGCGCTGTACAACACCACGCTGGCCGGCATGGCGCTGGACGGCAAGAGCTTCTTCTACGTGAACCCGCTGGAAGTCAATCCGTATGCCTGCCATAAAGACAGCCGCCTGCGCCACGTCAAGCCGGTGCGTCAGAAGTGGTTCGGCTGCGCATGCTGCCCGCCGAACATCGCCCGCATCGTTGAGTCGGTGCAGGAATATGCCTACACGGTTGCCGAGGATGGCGGTACGCTGTTCACGCACTTGTATATGGGCGGCGTGGCCAAAGCTGAGTTGAATGGTACGGCTGTGGAGCTGGATGTTACGGCGAACCTGCCGTGGCAAGGCGATGGCAAGGCGGTCGTGCGCTTGGGCGGTGATGCTGCTGGCACCTCGGCTCAGGCTCCTGCTCGCTTTACGCTGGCCTTCCGTCTGCCCGGTTGGGTGGGCGATGAGTCCGCTGCTGCCGCCGCGATTACGGCCACGGGCGAGTCTGAGTCTGGGGCCGATAGTTCCCGCGTGACCCGCGAAATTCGCGACGGCTACCTGTATCTGACCGGTGAGTGGCGCGACGGCGACACCGTGACGTTCGACTTCCCGATGCCGGTGCGTATGCTGGCCGCCAACCCGCTGGTGCGCGAGGACGCCGGCAAGGTGGCGTTCGTGCGCGGCCCGATCACCTTCTGCGCCGAGGAAAAAGACAACGGCGCCAACCTGCACCTGCTGCACGCGGATGTGGAGGCACTGCTGGCCGACCCGAGCGCGGCCAAGGTCGAGGAGTTCGACTTCCACGCCGGCGCCAAGGGCATCGACGACAAGGGCCAGGGCGAGGTGGAAGACGTGACCCGCCGCATGGTGAAGCTTGAGGTGCCGG
>ULYA01021710.1_pt1 | contig 86498 bp, 71 predicted proteins | sample 1961821 | NCBI WGS metagenome assembly ULYA01 (sample SAMEA4835853, study PRJEB28245) | human gut metagenome | biome: gut microbiome; material: fecal sample | place: Denmark | collected 2008 | reverse complement strand
CCCCCCCGCTCGATGCGGCGCATTTTCATCATTTTCCATATAAAATACATTTATTTTTATGCATAATGATGATTTTTTCAGGGACTGATTTTCTGACTTCTGCATATACTATATAAAATACTTTTCTGCTTATGAAAGGAGACTTGTTATGCTTGCTTCCTATAAACTTTCCGGTAAATACATCTTTATCTCCGGTTTTCTGTTCACGTCCGTTCTCGGAACACTGTCGCACTTTTTCTATGAATGGTCCGGCGATTCAACTTTTATAGGTCTTGTCTGCCCAATCAGCGAATCTGCCTGGGAACATATGAAACTTTTATTCTTTCCGGCTCTGCTCTACTGCTTTCTTTTCAAACTAATATATAAAAACGCCGTTCCAAACGTATCTTTACCACTTTTATCCGGCATTCTGACAGGAACGACACTTATCCCTGTTTTCTTTTATACTTACTCAGGCGTACTCGGCTTTACGGTTGTCTGGATCGATATTGCTATTTTTTACTTTTGTACCGGAATCACTTTTTCAATGGCATCCAAATTATATGAGAAGAAAAATATCTCACGTTTCCGCTTCCTCATATATGGACTGACTATATTATATTCCATCCTTTTCTTTATATTTACCTTTATTCAGCCGGATATTGCCCTGTTTCAAAATCCATGACTTTTCATACCGCGTCCGCTTACGCCTGCTTCTTTTTTCTATCTGTCTTTCACTTCATTTTTCAGTCTGTTTTCCGGTTCATTTTCCAATCCACTTTCCATCCTCGGTAAGAGGAAGCGGCTTCCCGTCAAGAACAGCGCTTTTTAAAATATCTTCTATATTATAAACAAGTTTCAGAGAAAAGAAGCCGCAGCCTCTCTCCAACAGATCAAAGAAAATCTTATCTCCCTCCCATAACTTCAGCGTCCCGATCTTTGATTTTTCAACCCATTCCAACTCGCCCTCATCACAGTCGATCGGTTCTCCTTCAAACCCGTCAGCCGTATAAAGCGACATGTATTCTACAACATCTTCACCGTAAACAAATGTCACGATTCCCCGGTAAGCCCACGAAGTCAGCGTATATCCTGTTTCTTCTTTCACTTCTCTTAGCAAGCACTCTTCAGGACTTTCTCCATATTCAAAATGCCCGCCGACACCGATCCATTTATCTTTATTCACATCATTTTCTTTCACCGTACGGTGAAGCATTAAATATTTATCGTCTTTTTCTATATAGCATAATGTACTTAATTTTGTCATAGCCATCCTCCTTAATACGGTCTCTATATTTGTATCTTTATCCGTTTTCAGACTTTTTTATTTTCTTCACTTTTTATCATTTATTCTCATCTTTTCCCCTGAGAAACTGCGATTCATACAAATGTCTGTAAAATCCGTCTGCAGCCATCAAACTCTCGTGATTGCCCTGCTCAATAACTTTTCCGTCTTTCATAACGAGAATCACGTCCGCCTCGCGGATCGTTGACAGACGATGCGCCACAATAAACGTCGTCCGCCCTTCCATTAATTTTGTAAAAGCCGCCTGTATCTTTACTTCTGTTCTTGTGTCGATCGATGACGTCGCTTCATCGAGGATCAGCATAGGCGGTCTGCACAGCATAACACGCGCGATGCATAAAAGCTGTTTCTGTCCTTGCGACAGCCCGCCTCCGTCTTCTGTCACCCACGTGTCATATCCGTTTGGCAGACGCAGGATTACATTGTGAATATAAGATGCTTTTGCAGCTTCTATCATTTCCTCTTCTGACGCGTCGGGCCTTCCTAAAAGAATATTTTCCCGGATCGTCCCCGTTTTCAGCCACGTTTCCTGAAGCACCATGCCATATGCACAGCGCAGACTTTCCCTCGTAACCTCACGCACATCCTTTCCGTCTACGGAAATACAGCCGCCGTCTACATCATAAAACCGCATAAGCAGATTGATCAGCGTTGTTTTTCCGCATCCCGTCGGTCCTACAACAGCGATCTTTTGTCCCGGCATAACTTTCAAATTAAAATCCGTGATCAGATTCTGTTGTGGCATATACGAAAAATCAACATGCTCTGCCAGTACATGTCCCCGGACATGAGTCAGAACCGCCGCATCTTTTGCATCTTCCGGCTGAGGAATTTCTTCTATTAACTCAAAAATACGACCGGCACATACAACCGCATTTTGGAACTCTGTCACAACTCCGGATATTTCATTAAACGGCTTTGTATACTGATTTGCATAACTCAAAAAACTTGTAAGCTGCCCTACTGTCAGCGTTCCGTTTACTACCGCAAACGCACCTGCGATCCCGACTCCCGTATATACGAGACTGTTTATAAAACGGGTCGCCGGATTTGTAACGGAAGAGAAAAATGTTGCTCTCAAATATGCGCTTCCTAATTTTTCATTAATCTTATCAAACCGCTCCGTCACTTTTTCTTCCTGCCCAAACGCCTGTACCACTTTCTGATTGCCAATCATTTCGTCAATCAGACCTGTCTGTTCTCCTCTGATTTCAGACTGAAGACGAAACATCGCAAATGTTTTGCGGGCAATAAAGTTTGCTACAAAAAATGAAATAGGAGTAATCAAAACGACGACAAACGTAATATTTACATCAACCGACAACATAAATCCCAGCGTGCCGATGATCGTTGCAGCTCCTGTAAATAACTGGGTAAATCCCATCAAAAGTCCGTCCGCAAACTGATCTACATCCGCAATAACACGGCTTACTATTTCTCCGGATGGATGATTGTCGATGTATTTCAGCGGAAGGATCTGAATCTTCCGAAAAGCTTCGTTTCTCACATCCTGCACGACCTGATAAGTCATTTTATTATTGCACACATTCATCAGCCACTGCGCAAGCGCCGTAATACCCGTACATATTCCGATCTGAAACAGAATTCGGAATATCCCGGCAAAGTTTACCGCTCCTTTTCCTATGATTTCATCTACCGCATAACCGATCAGTTTCGGAATGTAGAGCGTAAGGGCGACGCTGACTGCTGCCAGCAAAACAGAAAAAACAACAAAAATACGATACTTCCCAAGATGCCCGAATACTTTTTTTAGTATTTCTCCCCGGCTCATTTTCCGATCTTTGCTCTGCGGCTTACTCTGCTCTGCCTGCACTTTTGACTTCTGTATTTTATCTTCATTGACTGTTTGTTTTTTAAGCATGTAAAACCGCCTCCTCCGGAAATTGTGAATAATAAATCTCCTGATAAGCCGAACAGTTTCGCATCAGCTCCTCATGTGTTCCGACCGCCACAGCTTTCCCGTCTTCCAGCACAACGATCCGATCTGCATATCTGACCGATGCCGCCCGCTGAGAGACAAGAAATACAGTCGGATTTTCTTTCATGTTTTTAATCGCGTCACGCAAAGCCGCGTCGGTCGCGAAATCAAGCGCCGACGCACTGTCGTCCAATATAAGAATATCCGGTTTTCTTACAAGCGCTCTTGCGATCGTCATACGCTGTCTCTGCCCGCCGGACAAATTTCTCCCGTTTTGTTCTATCATAAATTCAAGCTTTCCAGGCTTTGAATCAATGAACTCTTTCGCCTGTGAAATTTCAAGCGCTTCTTCCAGTGTTTGTTCCGATGCATTTTCATCTCCCCACCGAAGATTCTCCGCAACCGTCCCTTTAAAAAGCACCGCTTTTTGAGGAACCACGCCGATATGACTGCGCAAACTTTCAATCTCATATTCTCTTACATCGTGTCCGAAAACCTTCACCTCTCCTTCCGACGCGTCATAAAACCGAGGGATCAGGTTTACGATCGATGATTTTCCAGCCCCTGTTCCGCCGATAATCCCTATCGTCTCTCCCGGCATTGCCCGAAACGAGATATCACTCAACGAAGGCGCTCCCGCATTTTTATATGTCAATGACACATTGGAAAATTCCACCGCAGGAATCCTTTTTTCTTCTGTATACGACAAACTTCCCGACTGCATTTCCGGTTTCATCTCCAACACAGCTTCGATCCGTTTTCCGCATGCAGCCGCTTTCGTCACCGTAATGATCAGATTCGCCAGTTTCACAAGCTCCACAAGAATCTGCGACATATAGTTGACAAGAGCCACTACTTCCCCCTGAGTCAGACTCCCCATATTTACACGAACCGCGCCGACATAAATAAGAACTATAATACCCACGTTCACGATAATATACGTCAGTGGATTCATAAGCCCGGAGATACTTCCGACAAATTTTTGCTCCTTTGTCAGCATTTGATTGTTTTCTTCAAATTCAGCCTTTTCTTTTTCCTCTTTATTAAAAGCACGAAGCACTCTTACACCGATAAGATTTTCTCTCGTTTTTAGAAGAATTTCATCTAAATATGACTGCACTTTCTTATAAAGAGGCATTGTAATCAGCATGATCCCAAATACAACTACCGACAAAAGAGGAATTACAACAACAAAAACCATTGCCGCTTTGACATCTACCATAAAAGACATTGCCATTGCGCCGAATACAATAAAAGGCGAACGTAAAAAAAGACGAAGGACAAGGTTCACTCCTGCCTGCGCCTGATTTACATCACTTGTCATTCGGGTCACAAGCGTAGAACTGCCGATTTCATCCATTTCCGAAAAACCGAAATGTTGAATATGTTCAAACAGCGCATGCCGCAGTCCCGTTCCGAACCCGGCCGCCGCTTTTGCCGAAAAATATTGAGCTGTAAGAGAACATATCAGTCCGACGATTCCCAATACAATCAAAACAAGACACATTCTTATAATATACGGGCTGTCTTTTTGAGCAATTCCTTTATCGATCACCGCAGCCATAACAAGAGGAACAAGAAGTTCAAAAGATGCCTCCAGCATTTTAAACAGCGGAGCCAATATAGTCTCTTTCTTATAATTTTTTAAATAAATAAAAAGTGATCTCATGTCATTTTCTCCCTGTGCAATATTTCTTTAAAAAGCACTCCCCGCATTTAGGATTTCTTGCTGTACAGATACTTCTTCCAAACGTAATGATCTGAATATTATACAATATCCAATGATCCTTTGGCAGTTCCTTCATCAGATCCTGTTCTATCTTTTCGGGATCAGATTGTTTTGTAAACCCCAGTCTGTTAGAAATCCTTTTCACATGCGTATCCACAACTACGCTGGCGTCATGATAAATGTTCCCTCTGATCACATTCGCCGTCTTCCGTCCGACGCCTGCTAAAGAGGTCAGATCTTCCAGACTCCTCGGCACTTCACCGCCGAACTTCTCCCTGATATCTTTCATACAGGCAATGATGTTCTTCGCTTTATTGTGATAAAATCCTGTCGGCTTGATATCCTGCTCCAACTCCTTTAAGTCCGCGTCGGCAAATGCGTCCACAGATGTATATTTTTGAAACAAATCTTTCGTCACAATATTCACTCTGGCATCCGTGCACTGAGCGCTCAACATCGTTGCGATCAGCAGCTGCCACGGCGTCTCATAATTCAGATAACAAATATATTCCCGTCCATATTGTTCATCTAAAAGATTCAAAATTTCTTCGGTTCGCTTTTTCATGCAGCTTTTATCTTCTCCTTATTTATAATCCGTCAACTTGCATCCGTATAATATTTCGCAACTGAATCTTTCAGTTTTAAAAATAGTTTATACAACTTTTTTCTAAATTTTTAAGGCTTTTACAAAACGTATTGTACCGATTAATATATTTGCTTTCCATACTTTTTTATGTCCTCCATCAAAAATTCATTATGAATATTTTCATAATCAAAAATATCAATCTTACGAAGTGTCATAATCTCTTCCAATGCCTCTTCTAATTTTAATATATCTTTACATCCGTATACAACAAAATCAACGTCACTTGTATCGGTTGCAGTCCCTGTTGCAAAAGACCCAAATAGATCCAACCTTTTTACACCATTTGCTTTACAAATTTCCGTAACTTTATCAATCAATTCCGTTATCGGCATAACATTCATCGTCTATCACTCCTCCTTATTCTTCACTTTTGTTATTGACACACTTGGAGTTTTACAATTAATACCTCCTTTTATTTCATACAGATCAGATTCAATGCAATATTTCATTCCCATTGTATCAGAACTTTTTACTCTTTTCTATTAATGTTCCGCACTTCATCGTCATATTTGCAATATTTTATATATCATCAGTTATCGAGGACAGCGCCTGACTAACGAAACTTAACTTGAGCCCAATCCCGGCAGGCTATCCCGCACGCACAGCGCTCCATATCCAAGCAGCGCATTCGGCCATCGCTCGTATCCCGCGAGCTGCTTTGCGCCTTTTCTTAAATAAGCTTTTACTTTTTCTCCATAAAGATATGGATCGTTTCCTCTGACAATTCCCCACTCCATCAAAAGCGCGGCGCTCCCGGTCACAAAAGGAGCAGCAAAAGAAGTTCCGCTAAAAGACTGATATCCGCCTCCCGGGACAGGCGCTGTAACGCGCACTCCAGGTGCGGCAATATCCGGTTTCAGCACGTTCTCACCTTCATACATCCCCGCCGGACCTCTCCCCGAAAAATCCGCATACGAAAATGTCCGGGCATCATATGCCGCCACGGTAACAGCAAGCGACGCCGTAGACGGAATTGTCAATGTCGACATACTGTTCGGCTGTAAAAACGCTGTGCCCATATTTAATGACGACTGTGTCGGAAGCCACATTTGATATTCCCCGTCCACAATACGGCCGGGAGTTAAAACAATTTTCCACACACCGCTTTCTATATACTGTTTTCCGGGAAGGAGCGACAGATAAATCTCCTGTTTCACGCTGTACGGCTTCGGTTCTCCATAATAAATCAAAAGTTCTGTATCTCCGAGTATATACCGCTGAGCTCCCAAAAATTCATAAAACGGTCCTGCCTGCCTTCCCGACGGACTGATCACCGAAACTCCCATCTCGTCAACATACGATTTCCATATTTGAATACTCAGCGCCGGTTCTCTTTGCTGAACGGCAAGTTCTACCGTCTCAGATATCTGCCGACGCACTTTTCCCGACACATGACCTGCCGACGCCCCCTCGTTTCCGCTTCCGATGCAGATTACATTTTTCCACATGTCCGCAATATCGTTCAAGAAGCGTTCTACAAGAGAAGTTCCGTCATGAGATCCATATGTGTTGCCAAAGCAACCCCATTGCAACAGCTCTTAAAGATTTAAAAAACCGGAATGAGCGAGCCTTATACACAAACCGGAAACCTCTGCAAATCATCAATAACAGGATGGCTCTTTTATTCCGGCACAATGCCAGTGAATCTGAACACACTCTTTTATATGTCCATCATTTTATTTTCCATCCTTTACACCGTCTTACAGAATCAGAACAATATCATTTACTCTATTCTTCCATTGAAGATGTTCCTACCATTGCTGAAAAATTACGCTATGCAAGACACATGAAAGGTTTACGACAAAAAGATATTGCAGAATATTTAAACATACACTTGTCCTTGTATAACAACTATGAAAATCGTTTAATTTCCTATTTATTTAATTATTTTTAACACAACGGGCAAAAGTTTCTTCTCGTCCTCTCCTGCCCCTTTCCTTTTTAAGCGAAGCCGGATTAGCGGAATAGTTTCTTTTGTCTTATTTATCAAATAAAGCCTTCTAAAAGACGAATCTGCTTCTTCTATAACAAAAGACTGGCAGTATATAATACCACCAGCCTTCTACCCGTCTCTAAGTCAGCATTTCATCAATGCTTTTTATAATCATCTTCTTTTGTTCCTGTGAACACTGAAGTCTTTCTATATAGGAGTATATGTATTCACTATGAGTTTCTGCCACTGCTTTTCTCAAAGTACTGATGCCCTGCCTATCTTCCGGATAATGCACGACAATCTCCATATAAACCTACCTCTTCCAACTATTTATCATATTGTATTCTATTTTTCTTCCAATATGTCTGATACTTGATTACTTAACATGTCCTTTTGAACTTCCTTGTACGTTTCTTCGTTTTTACTCTTTACTGCTTACTATTTTCTTCTTTTGTTATACTGTTTATGATAAATTACATTCAGTTCTGTTCCATCTTCTGAATCATAAATACCATAAGCATTCTCGAAACATGGTTCTAATCCTTTCACACGTTCTAATGCCTGTTTATAAGTTTCTTTGTAAAGAGGTGGGGTTTTAATGCCCTTAGAGCGAGAGTATAAGCGATAATTATTTGCATAGTATGGAATTCTTTCTACTTTCTTAGATCCTGATTTTCCTTTGTTTCTATCCGAAAATAATCCCATAAAATATGCTGCAATATTATCATTATCTAAAATACGGTTTACGCAAACATATCCATTTTTCCACATATAACTTAGTCTGCCCTTTGGTATGAATAACCTTTTTCCTCTTCTGTCTTTAATCAAAACATGCACATGCCAGACCCCTTTTTCAGTAGGTTCATAAATTACTATATATTCACATGTAGAATAAGCATATTTCAGTTTCTGAATAGATTTTATGAATTTTAGCAGCATCAAAATCAATAATCTTCACTTTTCTGTTTTTCATAACCATGATATTTTCCGGCTTTATATCTCTGTGAATAATCTGATTCAAGTGCAATGCATATAATCCGTCACACACCTCCTGAAATTTTCGTTAATGATATTTTGAATCTCTGATTCCTCTAAGTGATTCTTATTTACACAGCTTTGTATTCCATGCTTTACCAAAAGAATCGCAATCAACATTCCAATGATTAAAACACTTCCCAATACCCACAATAAAATATGTTTTTTATGAGTGTCTTTTACCTGTATTTCCTGTTTCTCATATCGAAACATACACCTCGGACAATAATGTGCTTCATCCGGCAATTCCATACTACAATTTGGGCACTTTTTCATCTTAATACCTCTTTGCCATCATGAAAACAACTTTGTATATTCCGTCTGTGTGTCTGCAATATGATATACATAAACTGTGTTTCCTACCTGCTGATATATAGAAACATACCTTTCAGATATGATCATTCGATACCCCTGCTTATTCAGCCATTTATCAGGTGTCAGAGAACCGGAGTCCGGAAAACTCTCTAATCGCTCAATACTGTTCAAAATCTGTTCTGTAACTTTCATAGCGGATTCCACGCCAAATTGAAGCAGATAATAATCTTCAATCTTTTTCAAATCTTCCCATGCTGTAGGAAGAATCTCTACTTTATATTGTTCCTGCACGTTCTCTTAATTCCTTTCTTGCTTCGGAGATACTTCTTGTCTTTGCTCCGCTTAACCGTTCTTCTTCTGCCTGCATGATTTTTGCACGAAGTTCTAGTGCCTGCTCTCTTTTCTCAAAGGCGTCGATACTCATAAATACTCCGTCACCCTCACCATTTTTTGTTATATAGATAGGTTCACTTGTTTTTCTTGCAAGATTAGAAATAGAAGCATAATCGTTCCGAAGTGTTGCTGAAGCCTTAATAATCATTTTCTTCATCCTCTCTTATCGCTTTATAGATATATCATTTTATCGATATAATTATATCTCGTTTTTTGTATGTTATCAATGCCTTTCATAAAATTCTTTTTGCAATTCCCATTTTTCGCATTTATAACTAGTTTGGAAAATAAAATAATTATGGGGTGCAGATATGACAGGGAAAGATACAAGAAAATATGCAATTTATTCAAGAAAATCTAAATTTACAGGCAAGGGTGAAAGCATTGATAATCAGATTACCCGATGTAAAGAATATTTAAAATTTCATTACGATGTAGATAATGAAGATTCTATTATTATTTTTGAAGATGAAGGATATTCCGGCAAAAACACCAATCGTCCTCAGTTTCAAATGATGTTAGATGCCTGCAAGCGAAAAGAAATAAAAGTGATCATCTGTTATCAATTAGACCGTATTTCCCGAAGTGTTAAAGATTTCTCCATATTATCTGACCAACTTACTGAATGGGACATCAGTTTCGTGTCAGTCAAAGAATCTTTCGATACCTCGACACCTATGGGAAAAGCCATGATGATGATTACTTCCGTTTTTGCACAGATGGAGCGGGAAAATCTTGCCGAACGACTAAAAGACAACTTCCAAACTTTAGCAAGGAGCGGACATTGGCTCGGTGGTACAACTCCTACCGGATATAAAAGTACTGTTACTACCGGAAGTATTGCTTCAAATGGCAAAACCAGAAAAGCATATATGCTTGAACCCATTCCCGAAGAATCTCGAACGATTCAGAAAATTTTTTCTACCTATCTGGAAACAAATTCTCTCACAATGGTAGAAAAACTATTACAAGAAGAACATATCCATACCCGCAACAATATACCTTTTAAGTGTTTTGCCATTAAAAATATTTTAAAAAATCCCGTCTATGCCGGTGCAGATGAAACTGTGTGGGATTATTTTCGCGAATTGAATGCGAATCTCTGCTTTAAGAAATCGGAGTGCAGCAGTGAATACGGAATTATGGCATTTAATAAGAGTAATCAAACTAGTGGTATCCCTCACGATATGAAAGAATACGATGCATGGATTATCGCAATCGGAAAGCATACTCCCCTTATCTCTGGAAAAGACTGGGTAAAAGTACAGAATATGCTTGCATTAAATGCTTCTAAAACATTTCGTAAACCACGAAGTAATCAGGCACTTTTGTCCGGTCTGATTTTCTGTGGAAATTGTGGAAATAAAATGCGTCCAAAAATGGGGCATTCTACCAAACCGGATGGCTCACGCTCTTTTAATTATCTATGTGAAACAAAGGAAAAAAGCCGACAGAAAAATTGTGCTATGAAAAATGCTCCGGGTAATCTTCTTGATGAAATGGTCTGTAATGAAATCAAAAAATTAGCAGAAGATGATTCTGTTTTTATGAGACAATGGAAAGAAACAAAAAAGGCTTTACTTGCTAAAGGAGATACACATATGGCAGAATTAAAATCTTTAAAAAACAGCCTTTCAGAAAAAGAAAAGCAAATTAATAATCTGCTTATATCTCTCGCTGAAAGTGCTGATTCTCCGGCTCATGCTTATATACAGGAACGAATCAATTCGATCCACGAAGAAAAAACTCCACTTGAAAAGCGCATCATAGAATTATCAGAACTCTCAGAAAATCAATCCGTCATGCTGGAAGCGGAATTAGAATTTGTTCCAAAGATGCTTGCTTCTTTCAGCCAGTCTTTTGATTCTATGAGCATAGAAGAAAAACGTTCTGCTTTGAGATTATTTATGGATAAGGTCGTATGGAATGGGGAAACTGTTGATTTATATTTGATGGGTACTTCTGATACTTCCTTGTCCAAAATATCAGAGCCGTTACAGAGGGGTAGCCAAAACTGATGTTTATCGCCACCGGACGACGAAGTTCTACAGCCTTACGGACAATATAATCTACTCCCCGCATCAGTTCTGTTGTTCTCGGAAAACCGCCTTCTCTGGGGGCTCCCATCTTTACGATGATCAGTTCCGCCTCAGGCGCAGTTCCCCGAAACCTTCTTCCCTCACTTCCCCGGCCATTCCCTGCCGCGATTCCCGCCACCGCTGTTCCATGACCGCTGACATCGGATGTTTTCACCATCTGCCGCCTTGCCGCTTTGTCCTCTGTTGCTAACGCCGCATCGATCTGCTCCCGTGTATACTCTGTTCCTGCCGAATATCCTGCCGGAGGCCTCCCATTAACAGACTGATCCCAAAGAGACACAATCCGCGTTGTTCCATCCTCATTTCTGAACTCTGCATTTTCATAATCAATCCCACTGTCAACAATTCCGATAAGAGTCCCTTTCCCTCTCAAAGATAACGGCATATCCTGTACAATATCTATGCACGACACCTGCCTGCCTACATCAGTTTGAAAATACAGATTTTTCGGTTTTTCTATAAATTCCACTTCCGGGAGCTGAGCCAGTTGTCCGATCCGTTCCTCCTCGATGACAATAACCGCATAGCCGTTCAACAGTTCCGTAACCGATCGCGCCGTTTGCCTGACTGCTTCAAGTGTTCCCGAATATTTTACGATCAGCTCCCACACATTTTCTTCTTTATCATATCCAACATCCAGCTCTTCGGAGCGTTCTCTTTCTCCCTGATCGGCATCCAGAGCCAGATTTAAAAGATTTTCCAGTTTTTGACTCATTCATTCTCCTATGACTGCAGTACATTCATTTTTTGCATTATATGTACTTCAGGAAACTTTCAACATAAAAAATCATGATCTTTACCAATCTTTTTATCTCCGGCAAAGACCATGATCTTCTTTTTTCTTTATTACGTCGTCTATTTATTTTCTTTTCTTGATTTTCTTTTCTTTAGTTCCTTTTCTTTAGTTCCTCTGTCCGTTTACTTCCTATATGCAAACAGCGGAAGTCCGTCCTGTTGCGGAACTTGTACTTCTCCTTGAATAAGCGGCTTCGCATAACGGATAAATTCATCACTTACGTCTGATCCGTCTTTAGTGATCCACCCGGCAGGCACACCTTTTTCACGATTGCAGATTTCATTCACATCTTTTGCCTCGTAACTAAGTTTATATTCTTCACCGTCCGCTCTCACAAAGGCGATCATCTTTCCGCTTTCGCCCTGCAAAGCACATTTTACGCCATACGCTCCCGAATCAACCGCTTCCTGCAAATCTGTCGCAGAAAGCATTGCCGAAGAACATCTCTGACTTACGTTCAATTCAACAGAACGAACCTTTACGCCGAGACGGTCTTTTATCAGGTTTTCCAAATATTTTCCTGATCCGGTCAGCATTTTATGTCCGAAAGTATCCACTCCTACCTCGCTTGCAAGTTCACAAATAAACGTTCCTTTGCCATCGTTAATTCCTTCCGAGATGCAAACGATCACATTTGACACTTTTTCAAGAGACGCGCTCACATCCTGTATAAACCGTTCCGTATCAAACGCCACTTCCGGCAAATAGATCAGAACCGGATTATCTCCTTCAAATTTTCGTGCCAATGCGCTTGCCGCTGTAAGCCATCCGGCATGACGCCCCATGATTTCGACGATCGTCACTGATTTTTTATTATCATATACCGATGCGTCAACTGCGATCTCCCGCACGGTTGAAGCCACATATTTTGCCGCGCTTCCAAACCCCGGCGTATGATCTGTATTGACAAGGTCATTATCGATCGTTTTCGGTATACCCAGAAAGCAAATATCGCTTCCGACCATCTCCGCATAACGCGACAGTTTACTCACTGTATCCATCGAATCATTTCCTCCGATATAAAAGAAATAACCGATGTCATATTCTTTAAATCTTTCAAATAATTTCGGATATACTTCGTCGTTTAGATCTTTCGGTAATTTATATCTGCAAGAGCCAAGATATGAACCGGGCGTTGTCTTTACTAATTCCAGTTCTCCCGAGCGCTTCAATTCTTCCATATCCATGACCCGGCCTTCGGCAAACCCTTCGATTCCGTTAATCATGCCGTACACTGTACCAAAAGAATCTTTTCTGTTCAACGCTTCATTGACAACTCCGTATAAACTTGCGTTGATAACTGCCGTCGGTCCGCCCGACTGTCCTACGATCACATTTTTTTTCATCTCTTCCTCCTTATTTTAATCACCGAAAATTCAAAAAATCACATTCCGGGATTGTAAGCATCTGCCAAGATTTCGGATAATCCCGGCCTTTAGCTTTTCGCTATTATAAAAACACTTTTACTATATATGAAAAAATTGAATTTTACAATATAGAATAACTAATGTATACTACACCTTAGACAACATGACAGATAAAATCAGGAGGTATGATATGAAATACATTTCATTTGCAATTCCTTGTTATAACTCAGAAGCCTATATGGAAAAAGCGATCAACTCAATCCTTATCGGAGGAGAAGATGTCGAAATTCTTATCGTCAACGATGGTTCAAAAGACGGAACGCAGGAAATCGCCGAACGGTACGAAGCTCAATATCCGACGATCGTCAAGGCGATCCAAAAAGAAAACGGAGGACACGGCGATGCAGTCAACTGCGGACTTTCTCATGCCACAGGAAAATATTTTAAAGTAGTAGACAGCGACGACTGGGTTGACGAAAGCTCTCTGTTTAAAATTCTTGAAACAGTAAAAACGTTTGTGAAAGAAGACACACTTGTCGATATGGTAATCTCAAACTATGTTTACGAAAAAGTCGGCATGGAACATAAAAAAGTGATCCGCTATGACAATGTGCTTCCCGAAAATACGATTTTTCACTGGGATGAGATCGGACATTTCCGGCTCGACCAATATATTTTGATGCACTCCGTTCTTTATCGGACAGAGATGCTGAAACTGTGCCAGTTAAAATTACCGAAGCACACTTTTTATGTTGATAATATTTACGTGTATTATCCGCTTCCGCATGTACGCACCCTTTATTACCTGAATGTCGATTTCTACCGCTATTTTATCGGGCGGGAAGATCAGTCCGTCAACGAAAAAATCATGATCGGAAGGATAGATCAGCAATTATTTGTAACCAAGACAATGATCTCCATGTATGAACTGCGGATGATCTCAAGTAAAAAACTGCGAAAATATATGGTTAATTATCTTGCGATCATGATGACTGTTTCATCCATTTTATGTATCCGCTCTAAAAAACCGGAGAACTTAACTAAAAAGAAAGAACTGTGGAGCTACTTAAAACGAAAAGATTACAAAACTTATATGAAGATCCGCTACGGTATACTCGGACAGACGATGAATCTCCCGGGAAGATCCGGACGTAAAGTATCTTCTCTTGCATACAGCGTTGCAAGACGCCTGATCGGATTTAACTAACTTAAAAAACGGTGCATCGGAAGCTTTTCCATGTACCGTTTTCTTAATTTTCAATTTTTTGTAACAGTTCAGCCATACAGTGTACGGGAAGCACAAAACATGTCTGCATGTTTTTGCTAACCGACATCTGTATGCGCTAAGCGCCCATTTATGAGTAAAACAGTGGCGTCAGCCACAATAAGCACGTGGTGCGGTTTTGCGAATGGCGCGTGCTGAATTGTTACAATTTTTTCATTTTTTCATTTTTTTTAAAAAAACACTTGATTTTTTTTTAGAGTCTGATATAATAACCATGTTGCTTACGGGAAACAACAAAAAACAACACAAAACGGTACAATGCGGAATGGTGTAATTGGCAGCACAGCAGACTCTGACTCTGTTAGTAGGGGTTCAAGTCCCTTTTCCGTAGCTTGGAATTTGTAGTAAACAAATTCCTTATTTTATCGGAGTGTGGCTCAGCTTGGTAGAGCGCTACGTTCGGGACGTAGAGGCCGCAGGTTCGAATCCTGTCACTCCGATTCATCCTCCATTTTATGGAGGATTTTTTATTTTTCATAATGTAAAAGCTGATTGAATTTCGTTAAGGTTATCCGATGCATGTCAGATTCTTAAATTGGAAGCTGCATGTTTGGATAATCTTTTTATTTACTTTTTTACTAAGATAATTGTAACAAAATGAAAGAATTCGGCACTAACTGGCAGAAGGAGGTTGAAAGCACAAGTGATCGAAGAAATATACGAGATGTATTCAAGAAAAGTCTTTTTGTTTTTATTGAGCAAGACGAATAATGAAGATATTGCAGAAGAACTTACTCAAGAAACTTTCTTTCAAGCTGTCCAATGCATCGATCGGTTTAAGGGGAATAGTTCCATATTAACCTGGTTATGCGGAATCGCGAAAAATGTTTGGTTGAAAGATTTAAGAAAACGTCAAGAAATCTTATCTACAAATGATCATATTCAGGAAATAGCGGATGAAAAAGAAGTAAACGTTCAATGGGAACAAAAAGAAATCTTACAGTTGATACACAACATGAATGAACCGATACGAGAGGTCATGTATCTAAGATTGGTCAGCAACTTGTCTTTTGCCGAAATCGGAGAAATAATCGGCAAAACAGAAAATTGGACAAGAGTAACTTTTTTTAGAGGAAAACAAAAAATTGTAAAGGAGATTTTAAAAGATGAATAAAAGACTTCCATGCTACATCGTTTCCGACCTGTTACCACTATATCAAGATGATATATTATCGGAACAAACGAAAAAAGATATTGATAAACATTTAACCGAGTGCAGAGAGTGCCAAAAAAAGATGGCCGCAATGAAAACACAGCTAGACATTCAAAACACCAACGTTGACCTAAAGATCAATCCATTAAAAAAGGTAAGATTTTATCAAAAAATACTGACAGTCTTGGGAGCGGTTATAGCATTCATTTTAGGTGCATGCATTCCGATCGCTATATTAGGGTTTACTGTTCTTGAACGAGGAGAAATAGCCGCTTATCAAATCGAGAGAGTAAAAGGCCTTTGGTATGTACTCACTTCATGGAGCTGCGCTTCGGGAATTGTAGTATGCGTAATTTATTTTTTGCTCATACTGCTTATCAAAAAAATAATCAAAAAAAAGGGAAAGTAAAAATTATCTCAGTTTTTCCGGACATAAAAATACCCCCATATCGGACTTTTATACATCATTGTCCTATATGGGGGGCATCATATCAGTCAAAGCGGCAGCCTTAAAATCTGTCAACAAAGAAGCTACTTCCACTCCCCGTCAAATACAACTTCCGCAGGGCCTGTCATATATACCGTATTCTTTTCTCTGTCCCACTTGATCTGCAAATCTCCGCCAAGCAGTTTTACTGTCACCTCATCTTCCGTCAATCCGTTCAACGCACAGGCAACGGCGACTGCGCATGCTCCGGTTCCGCACGCCAGCGTCTCTCCCGATCCCCGCTCCCACACGCGCATCTGCGCCGTATGACGGTCAAGAACATTTACAAACTCCGTATTCACCCTCTTTGGAAACCTTTCATGATTTTCAAATTTTACTCCGACTGTTTCAAGCGGAAATTCTTTTACATCTTGATCTATAAATACGACTGCATGAGGATTTCCCATAGAAACACATGTCATCCTATATTCCTGTCCATCCACGGTAATCGGTTCATCTATCACTTCTTCCTTTTCCGAAACAACAGGCACTTCTTCCGGACGCAGCATCGGTTTTCCCATATCAACTTTGACAAGGACAACTTTCCCGTCTTCTACAGTCAGATCAAGATATTTGATACCTGCCAATGTCTCTACAGAAATACTTGTTTTATCTGTTAAGCCGTAATCATATACATATTTCGCCACGCAGCGAATCCCGTTTCCGCACATTTCTCCACGAGAACCGTCCGCATTATACATCTCCATTTCAAAATCGGCTTTATCAGATGGATTGATCATAATAAGCCCGTCCGAACCGACTCCGTAATGCCGATCACTGATCTTCTTTGCCAGTTCCGATGGATTTTCTATCGTTTCCTGCAAACAGTTCACATAAACATAATCATTTCCTATGCCCTGCATTTTTGTAAATTTCATAGGTTTTCTCCTTTTCTCTCGCGTTCCTCTTTTTTTCTTCAAATCCAGTCCGACTCTTCTGCCGGTCTTCTTTTCGTCTTTTCAATACTCATTTCATCTCTAATTAAAATAGACAAGTTCTTCTATCGGTTCTGCCGCCTCGATATGTTCCGCTTCGAGAACAGGCCCTTCTCCGCGATAAACCGATACATTCGCAAACCGTACTTTCGCCCGTACTTTTACCCATTGTCCTGCTTTTAATTTCGGAGCGTACGCACTTCTGCATACATATCCCAGAAATGTCGTATCATCCGCACAACATGTCATCGCCATCCGCCCCGGAAGAAACACTTTTGACGGAAATCCGGAAGGTTTCAACACCTTCGCTGTGATTTCAATAACTTTTCCACGATATCGGGCGGGATTTTCCATCATATCCACATACCAGATACCATAATCTTCTCTCGGAATCTCGATTACAGGCGCATCCAGATCATACGGCACGTCATCTTCAAAAATATTTTCCACTTCTCCTTGTTCATCTTCAAATATAACTTCCGCCTGAGGGCTGACTACTTTGACGCTTCTCCTGTATCCCGCCAGAGGCTTAATATCTTCACAGCGGTTAAAAAGAACCATCTCGGCGCCTCTTACCATTTCTACAAAGAGCGGTTTTAAATTAGTCAGATATGTCTGAAATGTGCTTGCGTCCACTGTTGTGATCTTCTGCTCGATCCCCCAGCCCTTAGGAAGCTTCATATTTTCAAAATCACTGACCTTCCACATTCCGTTATATTCAATGACAACTCGATCAGGCTCGTGCTTTCGATCTAATTCCGCCAAATACTCCTCTGTCAGTTCTTCTCTGTCTTCCAGCCGCTCTATTACAACGCCGTATCTTAACATTTCCATCGCATCATACTCATCTTCTCCATCTTCGCAAAGAATGAGCAATGTTTTTCCATCGATCTGAAAATAATCCTGCTTCAATGTAAATTTTAAAAATCCGGTCTTTCCACTGTCTAAAAATCCCGTCATCAAATAAACCATTACATCCGGTTCATTCATGTTTTATTTTTCCCTCCTTATTTTTTCATTCCATATTTTCCGGTTCTCGCTCTTTCATTCGTTTCCTTTGTATGTTCGCCGATTAAAGGCCGAACAGTTTTTCCAGTTTTTCTTCATTTATCTTTGCTCCGATCACACAAATACGTCCCGTGTATTCCGGCGCTCCGGTACGCACTTCATATTCTCCCGGAACCATGTCAAAGTAGATCCATGTTCCGTCTTCTCCTTTGACCATTCCTTTTGCTCGAAGGATATCGCCATACTCTTCTTCATTTTCAAGACTCTTTAAAATCTCCCCGACCTGTTCTTCCGAATACACATGGATCGTCTCACGCCCCCAGCTCGTAAACACTTCGTCTGCATGGTGGTGACCGGCATGATCATGACCACATCCACAGTCATGATGATGGTGGTCGTGGTGAGGTCCGTCCTCTCCATTGTCATGATGATGGTGGTCGTGGTGATGCTCGCACTCTCCGTGGTCATGATGGTGATGCTCGTGATGATGCTCGCACTCTCCGTGATCATGATGGTGATGTTCGTGATGATGCTCGCACTCTCCGTGGTCATGATGGTGATGTTCGTGATGATGCTCATCCTCTCCATGGTCATGATGATGCGCTCCGTGGTGATGACCGCACTCCGGGCAGACAACCTCCGCAAGGAGTTCCTCCTCCATTGATCTGACGGATTCCATCGTTTCCAAAATTTTACTTCCCGCAAGTTGTTCCAAAGGTGTAGTAATAAACGGCGCCTTCGGATTCAATTCTCTTAAAATAGCAATACTTTCTTCGATCTTTTCCGGTTTTGCCTTATCTGTCCTGCTCAAAATAACCGCGCCCGCATATTCTATCTGATTACTGAAAAATTCACCGAAATTTTTTCTGTAAATTCTGCATTTCGTCACATCCACAACAGTCGTAAAACTATTTAACTTAGCGTCGATCTCACTTTGTACGTCTTGAACCGCCTTTATGACGTCTGATAATTTTCCGACCCCCGACGGTTCTATCAAAATACGATCCGGATGATAAGTATCCACAACTTCTCTCAAAGATTTGCCGAAATCTCCGACAAGAGAACAACAGATACAACCCGAATTCATTTCCCTGATCTCGATTCCTGATTCTTTTAAAAATCCGCCGTCAATCCCGATCTCTCCAAACTCATTTTCGATAAGAACAACCTGTTCTCCCGCAAACGCCTCCGAAAGCAGTTTTTTAATAAGCGTTGTTTTTCCAGCTCCTAAAAAGCCCGAAATAATATCAATCTTTGTCATTTCAAACAACCTCCCATATTATATTCAATCCATATCCAGCTCAATAGGACAATGATCCGATCCCATCACATCTGTCAAAATCTTCGCATCTTTCAGACGCTCTTTCAAACTTTCCGAAACACAGAAATAATCGATCCGCCATCCGGCATTTTTTGCTCTTGCGCTGAAGCGATACGACCACCAGGAATAAATTCCTTCCCGATCGGGATAAAAATACCGAAACGTATCAATAAATCCCGCGTCAAGAAGTTCGGTAAACTTTCCTCTCTCCTCATCTGTAAATCCGGCATTTTTTCGATTTGTCTTTGGATTCTTCAGATCAATTTCCTTGTGCGCCACATTCATATCTCCGGTTACGATGACCGGCTTTTTTTCTTCCAGTTTTTTCAGGTACATACGAAAATCATCTTCCCATCTCATGCGGTAATCAAGTCTCGCCAATTCATTTTGCGAATTGGGCGTATATACCGTAACAAAGTAGAAATCTTCAAATTCGCATGTGATCACTCTGCCTTCCTGATCATGTTCTTCGATTCCGATACCGTAAGTTACAGACAACGGTTCCTTTTTCGTAAACACCGCCGTTCCCGAATATCCTTTTTTCACCGCATAATTCCAATACTGATGATATCCCGGCAAATCGAGTTCCAACTGCCCTTCTTGCATCTTTGATTCCTGTATGCAGAAAATATCCGCATCTGCCTCAGTGAAAAAATCCAAAAAACCTTTTTGCACACACGCTCTTATTCCATTTACATTCCACGAAACAAATTTCATTATCATCCACCTCTCTCACATAATATTAATATCACTCTGATAGAACCTGTTTCCGGGTAAAGCATAAAAGGACAGATGCTTTCACTACCTGTCCCTCTCTTCTCATTCATACCGTACTTCTCTCAAAAAAAGTCCGCCTGCCGGAGCCAGAAACCCCGCTTTTGATCTGTCTCCTGTCAAAAGCGCCTCTTTCACACTTTCGGCGGTACGTTCCCGCATCCCGACTTCAAGTAAAGTTCCTGTCAATATTCTCACCATATGATACAAAAATCCCGTTCCGTCATATCGAATGACAATACAGTTTCCATTCCCGATCTGATCGGATTTTCCGCACGGCAAAAAGTCTTTTCTTTCATCTCTGATCATGATCGAGTAAATCGTACGTCTGACAGATCTGTTATCTTTTTTATCCGTATACCCCGCAAAAAAATGTGTGCCTGTCAAATATCCGGCCGCCTCCCTCATCCTTGCAAGATCCGGTTCTCCCGGAAAATGACCGCTGTACTTCCGTGTAAATACATCTTGTTTGATCCCCGTATCGATCCGATATTCATAAACTTTCCCTACCGCACTTTTCCGGGCATGAAATCCGTTCTTCACAAGCTCCACATCAAGGATGCGTATATCAGGCGGAAGACACCCGTTCATTTTTTCCGTAAACAAAGCCGTATCCACTTTTCCCGGCAAAACAACGCTCGCAGTCTGGCCGCTTGCATGAACTCCGGCATCGGTTCTCCCGGAGCCGTCGATCTGCACCTGATATCCTGTGCAGTTTTCCAGCGTCTCTTCCAAAATCCCCTGTATCGTCCGATCTGTATCTGACTGCCTCTGCCAGCCTTGATAGTTTGTCCCGTCATAGGCAATCGTCAATTTATATGTTCTCATAATTTTATCTACTGCAAAAACTTCTTAAGCTCGTCCATAAATGTGCCCGCATCTTTAAACTCTCTGTACACAGAGGCAAAGCGTACATATGCTACCGGATCAAGCTCTTTTAGTTTTTCCATAACGATTTCCCCGATCTCACTGCTCGGGATTTCTTTCTCCTCACGATTAAAAATCTCAAGTTCGACCGCATCGATCGTTTTCTGGATTGCTTCTGCGGGAACAGGGCGTTTATAACATGCGCTCAATACACCTTGTTCAATCTTAGACCGTTCATACTGCTCTCTGTTATTATCTTTTTTTATAACAATGAGCGGAATCGTCTCTACTTTTTCGTATGTCGTAAATCTTCTGCCGCATTCATCACACGAACGTCTTCTTCTGATCGAGTTTTTATCTTCTGCAGGACGAGAATCAATCACTCTCGTATCCGGATTTCCACAATATGGACATCTCATGAGCATTTCCGCCTTTCTCTTTCCATTTTCTATATGCGCAATTATTATACCACACGCTTTAAAATTTTTGCAAAAATTTTTCTTCTTTAATCTCCACAAGCACGATATCCGGACCGATCTTTTTTATGCAGGAAAAGGGAATCACATATTCACAATCTGTCCCGAAAAATCCGCATATTTTCCCCGGTCCGGGTATTACGATCGCCTCGATTTCTCCTGTACATATGTTGATCTCCACATCTGCGATACAGCCGAGACGCTTTCCGCTGCATACATTGATCACTTCTTTTTCCTTCAGTTCACAAATCCGCATACCGCCTCACCGCCATTTTACGCTCTTCTTAATTTATTATATGAACGAACAGTTCCGCCATGCACAAAGCCGCAATCCATTTCTCTTTCTTTTTTCCAGTTTATGCGATACAATAACATCAGTAAAACAAATAAAAATATATTTATATAAAATGAAAGGATTTCACACATGAAAGAAATGATCTTATTATTTAATCCACCGGCAAAAGAACAACTGCTGAAAATCCGTTCCGCCCTGCTGCCTCTGCATATCCGCATACAGCTTATCAAACCGGAACAGTACAATCAGCCGCTCGGATATCTTGCCGGCATGAAAGATATCTCTCCTGTCGAAGAAAATTACGCCGGAGAGGAACTTCCGGATACAATGTTTCTCTTCTCTTCTTTAAGCAGCAGCCGTCTCGATCAGGTTCTGGCAGCCCTTCGCAAAAGTGGAGCCGGCCCGTTCCCGTATAAAGCCGTCCTGACTGCAACTAACAGCAAATGGAATGCTCTTGACTGCTTCAACGAGATTCGTCGCGAACATGAAGCGCTCCATCCTTAAAACACTTTTTTCAAACCAATCAGGCAGACTGCCGATATTGTTATAACTTTAGAGGGGGACTATCATTATGTGGAAACAAAAAACATTAAAAAAATCTTCTAAATCATGCATGAAACCGGCGTATACAAGGATGGTTTCCGTCTGTTTCATTATCTCTTTGCTTACGACAGCATACCCTGTTTCCACAACATTTTTAAATCTGCAGAAACTTTCCGGTCCTGCCTATACAGACGCCGCATTTTCTCTTAGCATTACGAATTCCGAAGCGTTTGCCGAAACACTCGGTCTGATCTTAGGCGGGAACGCTTTTCCAAAACTTTTACAAAATACTGTATTTCATGTATTTTCTTTTGTGATCGATCTATGTTCCGCCGGCATATCCATATTTTTTAATGTCCTTAGAACAGTCAATGCATTTTTTACAGAACCGTTAGGCACATCTTTTGTATTTCTTATAATAGGACTGTGTATAACATTTCTCTATCAACTGTTTGTGAACTATGTGCTTATCATCGGAGAAATGCGGTTTTTTCTTGAAGTACGCAAATACAAAAGAACTTCTATCTCAAAGATTTTCTTCTTATATAAACTTCGGTGTATAGCCGCCCCTGTGTGGGTCATGTTCTGCAGATCTGTATTTCAGTTTCTTTGGAATTTCACGATCGCAGGAGGAATCATAAAACATTACGAATATGCCATGATCCCGTACATACTCGCCGAAAATCCAAAAATAAGCCGAAAAGACGCCTTCTTTTTATCCAAACAGCTCATGAATAAAAACAAATGGCGTGTGTTTCTGCTGGACTGCTCTTTCTTAGGATGGAAGATCTTATCAATCTTAACACTCGGTATTCTTGACTTCATATTTGTCAATCCATATATTACGGGATGTAAGGCTGAACTTTATGCGTCGCTTCGCAGAGACTATGTCCTCTCGCGGTCGCCGCGCTATGAAATGCTAAGCGATTCTTATTTGGAACATGTTCCTTCCGAAGACGAACTTCTTATCAGCAAAGCTCTTTATGACGATTCCCAGGGACCGTATACGAAGACTTCCTATTTTGAACCGGAACAATACCCTGTCTTTCTCTTCTCCGTTCAGCCAAAGACAGTAAAACCTTCCGCCCGTGTATTTCGGAATTACGATATTTTGTCCTGCATCTTCCTCTTTCATGCCGCATCCTGTTTCGGATGGATCATGGAAATGCTCATACACCTTATGCGCGACGGAACTGTGGCAGACATCCATCTGCTGTTCGGCCCGTGGCTGCCCCTTTACGGCATTTACGGAATCATTATTCTGAAAGCATCAAAACGCCTGCTCAAAAAACCGGTTTTTGTATTTTTCCTGAATTTCATTGTGTTTTCATTCCTGCAATATATTTTCAGTTTTACGGTTGAACTTTTTTCAGGATACAAACTTTGGGATTTCAGCGAATTCTTTCTGAACATTAACGGCAGAATTTATCTCGGAGGATCTGCCGCATTTGCGTTACTCGGATGTGCGTTTATTTACTACCTCGCCCCGAACTGGACGAATTATTTTTCAAAATTATCAAAAAAGACACAAACCGTTTTCTGCGTAATCTTAAATTCTTTATTTATTACGGATGTCATTTTAACTTTGATCTTTTCATACTAAGTTGTTAAAAATAGTTTTATCTTCCTAAAGCAACTTTTTAAATTTGTGGTTGATTTCCATGAATTGATGGTGTAATATATGCATATACTTAATGTAGTTTCAAAAACTACATGTTGCGTTTAACTAATTCGGAGGTGCATATTATTATGGGAAATACTCATGCCATTGCTAAAAAATCAACCTTTATAAAAAAACATCCTACGCTTCATATACAAAATTACGCAGGGAACAGCTATTCTGCCGCCGGTTATAAAAAAACCGGTTATAATTCCGGGAAATCCGCCTCTTTGAATGAACTTCGGGGGAAATTTTATATAAAGGAGCCCGGCAGCGCCATCACTCATTTTATCGGAATGATCATGGCGCTTATCGCCGCTTTCCCTCTGCTTATAAAAGCCGCGGCGCAGCCTGATCCGGTTTACCTGATCTCCATGTCCGTTTATGCCGCAAGTCTGATCTTATTATATGCGGCAAGCACAACTTACCACACATTTGACATTTCCGAAAAGGGAAACACTGTCTTAAAAAAGATCGACCATATGATGATCTCCGTCCTGATAGCAGGAAGTTACACGCCTGTCTGCTTACTTGTCTTAGAAGGCCGTATGCGGATCATTTTACTTGCTGTTGTATGGACTCTCGCATTGACAGGTATACTGATCAAAGCTTTTTGGGTATTTTGTCCGAAATGGGTTTCTTCCGTTCTTTATATCGGAATGGGATGGACGTGTGTCCTTGCATTTGCACAGATTTTCCGCAATATGCCTTTGGCCGCTTTCGGATGGCTGCTTGCAGGAGGTATTATCTACACAGTCGGCGGTATTATTTATGCATTGAAAGTACCGATTTTCAATAACAAACATAAAAACTTCGGAAGCCACGAGATCTTCCACCTCTTCGTTATGGGCGGAAGCATCTGCCACTTCATTGTAATGTACGGATACCTGCTTCCGTAAAAAATTAAAAAATCAACAGACATCTCATCTCTGATTTGACGTCTGTTGATTTTTTCTGTATGACCGGCTCTTAGAATCGTCTTATCTGCACACGATCAGCCGTTCATTTTCTTTATATCCGTCTACTGTTTCTTCCGTCAGTATCACACTGCCGGAAAAGGGAGCAAACGTCACGGCGCTTATATTGCCGAACTTTGTACTGTCGGCAAGAATATACGACTTTTGACACTGTTGTACCGCCGTTTGTTTCACCTGCGCTTCTCCTACGTCCGGAGTCGTAAACCCTTCCTCTTTCGTAATACCGTTTGTTCCGAAAAATCCTTTTGTGAAATGATATTTTCTTAAAAGTTCTATTGCCTGCGCTCCGACAACAGCCTCAGTCGAACTTTTCAATTCACCCCCTATAAGTAAAACACGATTTCCCTGAGCCGCCAGACGCTGCGCGTGTGCGACTGCGTTCGTTACAAACGCCGCCCGTTTCTCTGCCAAAAATTCTACCATATAGCCGACTGACGTTCCCGCATCAAGATAAACAAAATCATTGTCTCCGATCATATCTGCCGCATATTGTGCGATTTTGATCTTTTCCTCTTTCCTGACGTTCACTTTTTGTGCCACTGTCGGTTCTTTCATCTCATAAGTATGCTCGGCAGCAACCGCTCCGCCAAACACTTTCGTCAGCTTCCCCGCCTTATCAAGCGCAGTAATATCCCTCCTTGCCGTGGATTCCGAAATTCCGAGATCTTCTGTAATTTCAGCTACTGTAATACTTTTCTTTACTTTCAGCCGTTCTAATATCCGTTCAAACCTTTGCTCTGTTAACATAATGCCCTCTGTGCATATAATAAACTATACTATATGTTCTTTCTCTTTTTCCAATACGAGGGTCATCTTTCAATCTATATTTTTTGATGACCCTCGTATTTACTATTTGACACTATTCTATCATTTTTTCACTTTATATGCTTCACTTTTTTTTGCTTTTTCTTATTTTTCTGTTTCCCGCTGAGGACAAACAGTTTTTTATTCTTTATATTTTTATACTTTTTAAGCTTTCTTTTTCAATACTCCGAGCAGCAATGCCGACACAACTGTTCCCGCAACAAGCGCGATCAGATATTGAAGCGGATTTCCTACAACCGGGAATACGAAGATTCCGCCGTGCGGCGCCATCAGCGTACAGTTAAACGCCATGGAAAGCGCTCCTGCAACCGCCGATCCTGCGATACAGGCCGGGAGCACATGAAGGGGATCAGATGCAGCGAACGGGATCGCTCCTTCTGTAATGAAAGCAAGACCCATAATAAAGTTTGTCGGACCTGCGTCTCTTTGTTCTTTTGTAAATTTGTTTTTAAAGAGCATTGTCGCAAGCGCGATCGCGCACGGCGCCGTCATTCCTCCGACCATAACCGCCGCCATAATGTCATAATTTCCCGCCGCGATAGACGCAGTGCCGAACACATATGCCGCCTTATTAAACGGACCTCCCATATCGATCGACATCATTCCTCCGACGATCATTCCGAGAAGGATCTTGCTCGTTCCGCTCATGCTGGAAAGTCCCGCATTCAAAGCGGTGTTGATGCCTCCCATAACCGGTTCGACCGCAAACGTCATCAGTAATCCCATGATCAAAATACCAAATACCGGATACAATAATACAGGCGCGATTTTCTCGACTGCTTCGGGCAGCTTGCCGCACACTTTTTTCAGACCTACGATAATGTATCCTGCCGCAAATCCTGCTACAAGCGCTCCTAAGAATCCTGATTTTCCGCCTGCTGCGATCATTCCGCCTACAAATCCGACTGCAAGCGCCGGACGATCTCCGATCGCCATCGCGATGTAGCCCGCAAGCACCGGAAGCATAAATCCAAACGCAACTCCTCCGATCTGTTTAAACAAAGCCGCAGCCGGCGTGATCGTACCAAAAGCCGCTCTTTCATCCGCCGGAAGAGAATTAAGGTCGATACTTAAACCGTCGATCAAAAATGCGATCGCGATCAGGATTCCTCCTCCTACTACAAACGGAAGCATATGAGAAACGCCGTTCATAAGCTGTGTATAAATTTTATGTCCGATTCCTCCTGATTTTCCTGACGAAGACACCGCTGTCGAAGAGGACGTTTCGTTTCCGCTGTGATATACAGGAACGTTGCCGGACATTGCCTGATCGATAAGCTGAGGCGCTTTACTGATTCCGTCTGATACCTGACAGATGATCACTTTCTTTCCGTCAAAACGATCCATCGGAACTTGCGCGTCTGCCGCTACAATAATACAGTCCGCTTCTTTGATCTCTTTCTCTGTAAGAACGTTTTTCGCTCCGCCCGAGCCTCTCGTCTCGATCTTCACGAAACAATCTTTTTCCTTCGCCGCTTTCTCAATACCTTCCGCCGCCATATAAGTATGGGCAATTCCTGTCGGACAGGACGTTACGGCAAGAATTTTAAATCCGTTTGCAGAAGCTTCGTTCATATCTGCAAGACGCTCGTCAATATCGCCCTGCTCCGCATCTGCCTTATCGATAATATCAAGAAATTCATCGGCGCTTTTTGCATTTCTCAGCGCATCGGCAAATACTTCATCCATCATCAGTACCGACAGCTTGCTCAACACGTCCAAATGTACGTTATCTTTCGTATTCGGCGCTGCGATCAAAAACATCAGCGTAACCGGCTGTCCGTCCAATGCGTCGAATTCTACTCCGTCTTTTACTACCATTGCCGCAAGACCCGGTTTCGTTACCGCATCACATTTTCCATGAGGAATGGCAATTCCTTCTCCGATTCCTGTGGTGCTTTCTTCTTCTCTTGCGTATACTTGTTCTCTGTATGCTTCACGGTCGTTGATCTTTCCGCTTGCAACCATAAGATCAATAATCCTGTCAAGCGCTTCACTTTTCGTTTTCGGAGTCTCGTTTAACGAAATACTCCTTTTATCAAGCAGATCTGTGATCCTCATTCTCAAAACCTCCTGTTCATCTTCGTTTTCTTCCGTTTATTTTTTTGCTTATTTGCTTCTGTTTATTTATGTTTGATTCTGTTTGCTTATGTTTGGCTCTGTTTGTTTCTTTCTAACTCTGTTTGTTTCTATTTATTACTGTTTACTTCTGTTTGTTTCTGTTTACTTTTCTTTTCTGCTTACATCTTTACTGTACATAGTTCGTTTTTATTCATTTTGAAACCTTTTCGTACAGATCCATGATTTCTTCTTTTGTTGCAAGATATTCAGAAAATGCACTTGCACTTCCTGCGGATACCCCCATATAAAATGCGTGTCTATAATCTTTCTTCTCGATCCATCCTGCCGTAAATCCGGCAACCATGGAGTCGCCTGCACCTACTGCATTTACCAAAGTTCCTTTTGGCGCCGGAGCTTCATACACACTGCCGTCTTCCGCTACGAGTACCGCGCCTTCACCTGCCATAGAGATCAGAACGTTTCTCGCGCCCTGCTTTTGAAGTTTTTTCCCGTAAGGAATCACCTCTTCTCTTGTCGTCAGTTTGACATCGAACAATTCTCCCAGTTCATGATTATTCGGCTTGATCAAAAACGGCTTGTATTTTAATACATTAATAAGCAAATCTTTTGTAGCGTCTACAATAAACGTTACATTTTTATGCTGAAGCCGTTCCATGATCGTACTGTACATGTCCGCCGGCATCGACGCCGGAATGCTTCCCGCAAGAACAAGAATATCTCCCTCTCCCAAAATATCCAGTTTCCTCAATAGTTCTTCGATCTTCTCTTCGCTTATTTCCGGCCCTGAACCGTTAATTTCCGTACCGTCAATATTTTTCAGTTTCAGATTGATCCGTGAAATCCCACTGTCGATCTTAATAAAATCAGAACGGATTCCCATCGCTTCTACTTCTCTGATAATCTCTTCTCCCGTAAATCCTGCCGCAAATCCAAACGCTGTACTGTCAATTCCGAGATTCATTAAAATTGTCGATACATTGATTCCCTTTCCTCCGGGAAGGATCAATTCCGAATCCGTCCGGTTCGTAAGTCCAAGCTGAAAATCATTTACAGAAACGATATAATCCAAGGACGGATTAAATGTAACTGTATAGATCATCTCCATTCCTCCTTTTCTTTTTGCGTCTTTTTGTTTTCTTGATGTCATTATATAATCATATTCAGTCAAATTCAATCATAATAATTCACATAGTTTTCATTTTATTTTCGTTGAATTTGCACAAATATAATCTTTTTTGACTTATTTTGACCGAATTAAATATAATAACCGGACAGAACACAAATATTTATCTGCATTCTGCCCGGTTATTTATAGTTATTTGTATTCATTTATATCTGAGCAAACAGATCTCTGTCGCGTCAGACATCCTGCTTGTCCCATGACATGTCTATCTCAGACGATCCGAAATTTTTCTCGATCAAACCGCAATACTCTTTATACTCTTCCTCTTCGGAAAAGTTTTCTTTTAAAGCGTCCCGAACCCCTTTATAATACCACTCCAATGCCGCTTTGCTTTTCATCCGAAAACGCTCCCATAACTTCTCTCCTACAACCGGATAATCTCTGTCGATATCCCGCATATTTGAAAGCTTATCTGCAAGACCGATCAACTGTACTTCTCTTTGTGCGTCTTTTAATCTGGCGATCGTCGCGCTCTTGCGTTCTTTCCAGCTAAGCGTCTTATCCTCACTTTCCTGCGCTACAAGCTCTGCAACTCTGTCTCCGAAACGGAGCTTCAAAACGTCTTTTGTAATCCCCCTGCAGTCTTCAATCGTATCATGCAGCACCGCCGCACATATCACTTCTTCATCATCTGTCATTGCCGATACAATCTCTGACACCTCTATCGGATGAACAATATAAGGTTTCTTCGTACCTTTTCTCAACTGTCCCTCGTGTGCCTTTGCCGCAAATTCGATCGCCTCATTTATCATACCGTATCCTCCGCTTTCTTAATTTTCGCACAATTCACTTTTCTCGATAAATTTATTTATAAATTTTAGCACAACCGTAATCTAAGTACAAGACAATTACGACGTTCAGCTTTTCCTCATTTGCGCCTCTTAATTTTTCCTGATATACTGTTCTCTGACAATCAATTATTTTGAAAGGTACGAAAACAATGAAGAAAAAATATGTCCTTATCACCGGATCTTCCAGAGGAATAGGGCGCGCCTGCGCCGTCGCCTTTGCCAAAAACGGTTATCATGTATTTATAAATTGTAAAAACTCAGTCGAACAACTGGCTGAAACCGAACATGAAATTCTTGCTTCCGGCGGCGGCTGCACAGCTCTCCCCGGCGATGTAAGCGATCCCGACGTTGTCCGCAGCATATTTTGCAAAATAAAAAAAGTCTGCCAAGGCGTTGATGTCCTCGTCAACAATGCCGGAATTTCCCATTTCGGCTTATTAAGCGATCTTTCCGACTCGGAATGGAAAAATCTGATCGACACAAACCTTTCTTCTGCATTTTACTGCTGCAGAGAAGCTATCCCTCATATGGTATCTGAAAAATGCGGGAAAATCATCAATATTTCTTCCATGTGGGGAACGGCGGGCGCTTCCTGTGAAGCCGCTTATTCTGCTTCCAAATCAGGACTCCACGGCCTGACAAAAGCTTTGGCAAAAGAGCTTGCGCCAAGCGGCATTTCGGTAAACGCCGTTGCCTGCGGCGTCATTGACACAGATATGAACTCCCGCTTAAATGAAGAAGAAAAAAATATGCTTTGCGAAGAAATTCCCGCCGGCAGATTCGGAACTTGTGAAGAAGTTGCAAGGACAGTCCTTGCCCTTGCCGAAAGTCCCGCCTATCTCACCGCACAGATTATAGGCATTGACGGCGGATTTTTATAAACAAAGCACAAAATGGATCAATCCCGAAAGTACCAAAAGGCACATTCCGGGATTGATCCATTTTGTAACATTACTTATCTGAGCGCATATTTTATATAGATCAGATAAAAAATTCAGGAGGATATTACTTTGCCGTACTCAATCATGCTTGACGCCGGACATGGGGGACGCGATCCGGGAGCTGTATACAACGGAAGACAGGAAAAGATCGATACACTTTCTCTTACACTTGCCATCGGACAGATTCTGCAGGAGCGGGGAATCGATGTTCTCTATACACGCACGACAGATATTTACGAGTCGCCTTATCAAAAGGCAATGGAAGCAAATGAAGCCGGAGTCGATTTTTTCATCTCTATCCATCGTAATTCTTTTCCGCAAGATAACGCTGTCTCGGGAGTCGAATCTCTTGTCTACGACAAATCCGGCATTAAACTGGAGATGGCGGAAAATATAAACGAACAACTTGAGGGGATCGGTTTTGTAAATCTCGGAGTAAAAGCCCGCCCCGGGCTCGTTGTCCTCCGACGCACAAAAATGCCTGCGGTTCTTGTCGAAGTCGGATTTATCAATTCTGACACGGACAACATGCTCTTTGACGATAACTTCAGCGATATCGCCCTTGCCATAGCTGAAGGCATCCTCGATACACTCGGCATCAATACCCCTGTTGTTCCTCTTCCGGATGAAAATGAAGCTTCGGTCGCTCCGCTGCCTGATGAAAACACATATCCTGATGATGCCTTTCCTAATGAAGACAACGTTCCTGTCGTTCCTCTTCCACCTCGCTACACAGTTCAAACAGGCGCATTTCGTAATCCCCTGTATGCCGAACGACTCCGCCGGGAGTTGTCCGAACTTGACTTTCCTGCCTCTGTCGTCGAGGGAAACGGATTATACCGAGTCATGGTAGGCGTTTTCCCCACACTTCACGATGCGGCAGAAACAGAACGTCGGCTGCGAAGCGCCGGTTATCAAACAGTCATCGTCAGCCAATAAATAAAACTAAAACGTACCCTAATGATCCGACACGCTTCTTGATATGCGTTTTCTTTTATTAGGGTACGTTTTATATTTCATATTATCAGGTATCTATCATACATTATCTATGGATTTTCCCCATCCGGCTCTTCTGCTAATGCCTGCTCATATTTTTCTAAAATCATAGACTGAATCCGTTCTCTCGTATTAGAATTGATCGGATGTGCAATATCTCTGTACTCACCGTCCATTGCTTTTTTACTTGGCATGGCAATGAACATTCCTTTCTCTCCTTCTATAACTTTAATGTCATGAACAACAAATTCATCGTCGATCGTAATGGATACAACCGCTTTTAATTTTCCCTCTTTCGCAACTTTTCGCACTCGTACATCTGTGATCTGCATAGGTTCAGATCTCCTTTCTTTTCTGCCTTTTCGGAGTATTACGCCGCTTTTTTACAATGCGTAACGCTCATTTTTCTCTACTACAACTTTTACGCCGTTTTCTCCGACGTATCTTGTATTCGCTCTTATTGTATCCCTGCTCTCTACGATACAATTTTCGATATATGTATTATCTCCCAGATACACATCATTCAATATAATTGAATTTTTGATCACACAATTATTACCGACAAATACTTTTTTAAAGATAACGGAATTTTCAATCGTTCCGTTTACGATGCTTCCGCTTCCGATAAGACTGTTTTTCACAACTGCGCCCGGATTATATTTTGCAGGCGGCTGATCGCTTACCTTTGAATATACGCTTGGAAGCTCTCTGAAAAAGTAGTTTCTTACTTCCGGTTTCAGGAAATCCATATTTGTCTTATAATACGCATCTACCGTTGAGATATTATTCCAATAACTGTTGATCTTATATCCGTATATTTTTTTCAGATTTTTATAACGAATCAAAATATCGTTTACAAAATCATGTCTTTCATCTTCCGCACAATGCTCGATCAGATCGATCAGTTGTCTTCTGCGGAGAACATAAATTCCTGTTGAAATCGTATGCGAATGAGCCACCATCGGCTTTTCTTCAAACTCTTCGATCCTTGATTCTTCATTCATGCGAACCGTTCCAAATCTCGTGGCATCTTCTCCCGGTTCAAGATCCTTGCACACAACCGTTATGTCTGCTTTCTTCGCAATATGATACTCAAGCACTTTATTATAATCCAGCTTATAAACCGCATCACCAGAAGTAATGATCACATATGGTTCATGACATTTTTTCAGGAAATCCAGATTCTGGTAAATGGCATCTGCCGTTCCTCTGTACCAATATCCGTTGTCAGCCGTAATCGTAGGCGTGAACACGAACAATCCTCCCTGTTTCCTTCCGAAATCCCACCATTTTGATGAGTTCAGATGCTCGTTCAGCGATCTGGCATTGTACTGTGTCAGCACGGCAACTTTCTGAATATGAGAATTTGTCATATTGCTGAGTACAAAATCAATCGCACGATAGCTTCCCGCTACCGGCATCGCAGCCACCGCTCTTTTTGCAGTCAGCTCGCGCATCTTCCTGCTGTTTCCTCCTGCCAAAATAAGTCCTACTGCTCTCATACTCTCTCACCTGCCTTTATCAAGGTTTCGCCGCTTGCAAGTACGCCGTCCTCATAATCTTCCGCCGCTGTCACTCCGCTGATCGCAGTATTTTTTCCGATCTGCACGTTTGACGGAATCACAGAGTTCTCGCCGATCGTAGCAAGTCCTCCACTGTAAATGTTCGGTTTCATCTTGTTCGGCACATCGCTTCCGATTCCGATCACAACATTATCTCCGATTACCGTATCTTCTGCTATGATCGCCCTGTCTATCACACAGTTCTCTCCAATCGTTACTCCCTGCATAATAATGGAATCACGAACGACACTTCCCTTTCCGACGCGCACTCTTCCGCCTAAAACCGAATTATGCAGTTCCCCGTACACCTCTGTTCCGTTGCTGATAATACACCGATCTACCACTCCGTCCTGCGCAATATACTGAGGTGGGATATTCGCGCTGTTCGTATAGATCTTCCAGAATTCTTCATATAAATTAAATTCAGGGATAATATCAATCAGTTCCATATTGGCTTCCCAGTACGAACTCAATGTTCCTACGTCTTTCCAATAACCGTTATATTCATATGCAAAAAGCCTGTCCCCTTTGTCGTGACAATACGGAATAATATGTTTTCCGAAATCACAATTCGGTTGATCTTTCAACTTGATAAGAGCTTCTTTTAACACCGGCCAGCTAAAGATATAAATACCCATCGACGCCAGATTACTGCTTGGTTTTTCCGGTTTTTCTTCAAACTCTTTAATCCTGCTCTCATGATCAGTAACAACGATGCCGAACCGGCTCGCCTCTTCAATCGGAACAGGCATTGCCGCGATCGTCACATCCGCATGATTCGCTTTGTGAAAATCAAGCATCACTTCGTAATCCATTTTGTAAATATGGTCGCCTGAAAGAATAAGAACATAATCCGGATTATACGTCTCCATATAATCAAGATTCTGATAAATCGCGTTTGCCGTACCGGTGTACCATTCACTGTTAGAACTCTTCTCATAAGGAGGAAGTATCGATACACCTCCGACATTTCTGTCTAAATCCCACGGAATTCCTATTCCGATATGAGTATTCAGCCTCAGCGGCTGGTACTGAGTCAGCACTCCTACTGTATCAATTCCTGAATTAATACAGTTACTCAGCGGAAAGTCGATAATACGGTATTTTCCGCCAAATGCTACGGCAGGTTTTGCAACTTTTGCTGTAAGAACCCCCAATCGACTGCCCTGCCCGCCTGCTAAAAGCATTGCAATCATCTCTTTTTTAAACATTACGTCACCTCATTTCTAGTTAGATATATTTATTATATCATATTTTCATGTTTATCCAATCATTTTTTACAATTTTTTCTTTAACATTTTTAACTTTTTGTTTATTTCGCACAAAAAGAACTTCTTTCAATTTTTTGCATATATAGTATAATATAGTAGGTTATGATATTTTATGACTAATTTTTAAAAAACGATTGTTACACATAAAAATAACGGTGCATTTTAATTGTAACAGTTCAGCTATACAGCGCGATTTTACGAATGGCGCAGACGAAACTGTTACTTTCAACCCATTTAGGTGAAAGAAAAGAGGAAGCATTATGTATAAAATTGATTTTAACGAACCGATCCATATCCATTTTATAGGAATCGGCGGTATCAGCATGAGCGGACTTGCGGAAATCCTTTTAAAAGAAGGATTCACTGTATCCGGCTCCGACACAAAGGAATCTCCTTTAACGAAGAAACTGGTTTCTGAAGGCGCTCATATTATCTATGGTCAGAAAGTGGAAAATATCACACGGGATATCGGTTGTGTCGTTTACACTGCGGCAATCAATCGAAATAATCCTGAACTGATCGAAGCAGTTGCGCTGAAAATTCCGATGCTGACCCGCGCAGAACTGCTCGGACAGCTTATGAAAAACTACGATACGCCGATCGCAGTTTCCGGAACTCACGGGAAAACAACGACAACGTCCATGATCTCTCATATTTTACTGGAAGGAGATCTCGACCCGACGATTTCAGTCGGAGGTATTTTGAAGGCGATCGGAGGAAATATCCGTGTCGGAAATTCAGGTACGTTTATTACGGAAGCATGTGAATATACGAACAGTTTTCTTCATTTCTTCCCAAAAATCAGCGTAATCCTTAATATCGAAGAGGATCACCTCGATTTCTTCAAAGATCTGGAAGATATTCGTCATTCATTTCATCAGTTTGCGGAACTGCTTCCTGAAGACGGAACTCTTATTATCAATGCCGAGATTAAAGATTATGCCGAGATATACGAAGGTCTTTCCTGCAATGTCGTGACATACGGAACAAACGGATGTTTTGATTACAGCGCGAAAAATATTACTTATGACGAAAACGGACATGTCGCATTTGACTTGTTCCGCCGCGGTGAATATGCGGATCATATCCAGTTGTCGGTAACAGGCGACCATAATGTTTCAAACGCTCTGTCCGCCATTGCCGTTGCTGATATCCTTGGTCTTTCTATAGATATCACTAAGAGAGGATTGTTGTCTTTTACAGGAACAGACCGCCGTTTTGAATATAAAGGGGAATTTAACGGAGTAACTGTTATTGATGATTATGCACACCATCCGACAGAGATTCTTGCCACATTAAAAGCAGCGCAGCACTCTTTGCACAACAGTGTGTGGTGTGTATTCCAACCTCATACTTATACAAGGACAAAAGCGTTCTTCCATGAATTCGCAGAGGCGCTCTCTCATGCAGACCACCTCGTACTTGCCGATATCTTTGCTGCAAGAGAAACAGATACTCTCGGCATCTCCTCGGCAGATCTGGCGAAAGAAACCGAAAAACTCGGAACAGATACGCACTACTTCCCAAGCTTTGCACAGATCGAAGCATTCCTGAAAGAAAACTGCCGTCCCGGTGATCTGCTCATCACAATGGGAGCCGGAGACGTTGTTACAATCGGTGAAAATCTGCTAAAACAAACATCGTAGAAGCTATTTTTAAGTTCTCCACATAGTTATCTACAAAAAAGAGCAAGTTACCAACAAAAAAGCCCTTTTTTACCCGGCAGTAAAATGATACTATATAAGAAACACCTGACAAAAGCGGATTCCATGTCCGCTTTTTGTTAACCCCAGTTCAGCCCATCTCCGTGCTTGTAAGCATAAGTCATACTCGTATGACTTTGCGAACAAGTACCGAGATGGAGTGAGCGCCTTTTCATGAGCAAACCGCGGCAGCGCCGCTTTGAGTCCGCAGGACGTGTTTGCGATTGGCGCGGGCTGAACTGGGAGACTCCCTATACGGCGAGCGCCTTTTCATGAGCAAACCGCGGCAGCGCCGCTTTGAGTCTGCAGGACGCGTTTGCGATTGGCGCGGGCTGAACTGGGAGACTCCCTATACGGCGAGCGCTTTTTCATGAGCAAACCGCGGCAGCGCCGCTTTGAGTCCGCAGGACGCGTTTGCGATTGGCGCGGGCTGAACCGGGAAAAACGCGGCAGCGCCGCTTTGACCTTCACAAAACACTTAAGAATAATGAAACAGGATGGAGTAAGTATGAAAACACTGACATTAAAAAATAAATTTCAGACAAACGCGACGCTGCTGCCAAACGATTTTATCGACAATTACATGGTCAATGCCAACGGCGAATTTATAAAAGTATATCTTTTTCTTCTGCGGCATGCCGAAGACGACAATCCTGCGCTGACACTTTCTATGATTGCAGATTGTCTCAACAATACGGAAAAAGACATCTTGCGGGCGCTTAGATATTGGGAATCCGAAGGACTGCTCCGATCAGAATATGCGGCGGACGGAAAAATCACATCTCTCGAACTGCAAAGTTTTGCATGTGCATGGACTCCTCCCGCGTCCCGGAATACCGATTCTCCTGCCGGAGGCATTGCGCCGCAGACTGTCCGCTCCACGATACAAAATGTGTCCGACCGGAATCTTCCTTCTCAGCCTCAGTCAGATATTTCTTTATCTGCAGGTCTGACAGATCCGGTTCACTCTATACATAATAAAGAAGGGCTGCACACAGCTTCACGCCAGACAGCATCCGCTTCAAATGCATCCATTCAAAAAGCCGTCGCTATTGACGAATTTCGGGCACAAAAAGAAATAAAATCTCTCCTCTTTATTGCAGAACAATATTTGGGAAAAACATTAACACATACTGAAATGGAGACAATTACTTATTTTTATGATACACTGCATATGTCGGCAGATCTGATTGAGTATTTGATCGAATCTTGTGTAGAAAACGGACATAAAAGCATCCACTATATCAAAAAGGTCGCTTTTTCATGGGTCGAAGAAGGAATCGAGACAGTCTCTCAGGCAAAAGAGCAGTCTATGCTCTATTCCAGAAGCTGCTACACTGTACTGAATGCGTTCGGTATCAAAGGCAGAGGACCTGCTGCCTCAGAACTTGAATTTATCAAAAAATGGTCTGAGCAGTATGCATTTTCCTCTGACATTATCGCAGAGGCGTGCAGACGCACGATTACCTCTACACACCAGCCGAGCTTTGAATATGCCGATTCTATTCTGACAAAGTGGCATGAACACAATATCCGTCACTTAAAAGAGATCTCGGCGCTTGACGAAGCTCATCAGAAACAGAACTCTGCCGTAAGAACTGCCGCGCGGCAAAAACCTGTAACAAAGAATCTGAACAATTTTGAGCGCCGCAGTTACGATATGGAATCACTTGAAGAACAACTGCTGAAAAGCAATTAACAAAACGATTATCATTGAGCCAGACGGCAAGTAGAAGGAGTATCTCCATGGCACTTAAAAATTCACAATATTATGCACTGATGCGGGAGTACGAACAAACCAGATTGAAAAATCACGATCTTCAAATGAAGCGTTATGAAGAAGTTTACAAAAAACTTCCGGAATTCAAATCACTGGATGAATCGATTTCCATCCTTTCAGTGCAGTATGGCAAAAAAATGCTAAACGGCGATCCGAAAGCATTGTCTTCTCTCAAAGAAGAGCTTGCAATCCTGCGGCAGAACAAAAAGAACCTTCTTACTTCTGCCGGATTTCCCAAAGATTATCTGGAACCGATCTACGATTGTCCCGACTGCATGGACACCGGATATATCGGAAACGAAAAATGTCACTGTTTCAAACGCTCCGTTATTGAGCTTTTATATGAACAGTCCAATATCAAAGAATTTCCGACAGAAGCATCTTTCGACTATTTTGACCTTGATTTTTATCCGGCTTCCCAGTATGATAAAACAACGGGAAAAAACGCCCGCGCTATGATGGAAGAGACATTAAATATATGCCATCGCTTTATAAATAACTTCGGAAAGGAATTCAACAATCTCTTTTTCTATGGGAGCGTCGGAGTCGGAAAGACTTTCCTTTCCACCTGTATCGCCCGCGAAATCATGGAACGTGAATTTTCGGTTCTCTATTTCTCGGCGCCGCAGCTTTTCAGTGTACTTACGCAGACAAAATTTGACCGCAATGACGTCGATTCAAAAAATATGAATGACTATATATTCAACTGTGATCTTCTGATCATTGATGATCTTGGAAGCGAGTACACAAATGCGTTCATTGCCGCACAGTTTTTTACATGTATCAACGAACGTCTCATTCACAAGAAATCAACGATCATCTCAACAAATCTTTCTCTTGAATCGCTTGCCAATCTTTATACCGAGCGCTCTTTCTCGAGAATCACAAGCAGCTATGCATTGTTAAAGATAATCGGTGATGATATACGAATCAAGAAAAAATTAAAAAACAGGGAGGTACATTAATGTTACGCCGAACAGAACGAATTTTGGAAAATATTCCGGTAGGAAGTCTTGGTCTTATTTCCCTCACGGGATGTGAAGAACTGGGAAAGAAAGTAGATGACTATCTTGTAAAATGGAGACACGAAAGCGGAAATGCTTTTCGCGACGATATTGCATTTTCGGGATATGAAAAAGATTCTTATCTTCTTGATGCCCGCGTTCCGCGCTTTGGCTCAGGAGAAGCAAAAGGAGTTCTCGGAGAATCCGTCCGCGGAAAAGATCTGTATCTTATGGTAGATGTATGTAATTACAGCATTACTTACTCTCTTGCAGGGAAGACAAATCACATGTCTCCTGACGATCATTTCCAAAACTTAAAGAGAATTATCGCTGCCATTGGCGGAAAAGGACGACGTATCAATGTTATCATGCCGTTTTTATATGAGAGCCGTCAGCACAAAAGAAGTTCCCGTGAATCACTCGACTGCGCTCTTGCTTTGCAGGAACTTGTACGCATGGGAGTTGAAAACATCATTACTTTTGACGCTCATGACCCACGTGTACAAAATGCGATCCCGCTGAGCGGATTTGAAACAGTTTCTCCGACATATCAGTTTATAAAAGGGCTTCTGCGCAATGTCAAAGACTTACAGATCGACGCAGATCATATGATGGCGATCAGTCCTGACGAGGGCGGAACAAACCGTGCCGTATATCTTGCCAACGTACTTGGCCTTGACATGGGTATGTTCTATAAACGCCGCGATTACACAAAGATTGTAGACGGACGTAATCCGATCGTTGCTCATGAATTCCTTGGCTCTTCCGTAGAGGGAAAAGATGTCATCATCATCGACGATATGATTTCTTCAGGAGACAGCATCATAGATGTCGCTACGGAACTGAAACAGCGTAAAGCAAACCGGATTTTCGCTGCGGCTACATTCGGTCTGTTTACAAACGGTATGGAGAAATTCGACAAAGCATATGAAGACGGTATTATTCACGGTATCCTTACGACAAACCTGATCTACCAGACACCGGAGCTTTTGTCTAAACCATATTACATCAACTGTGATATGAGCAAATATATTGCTCTTATCATCGATACATTGAATCATGACGGATCTCTTAGTTCTATTTTAAGTCCGAACGAAAGAATCCAGCATGTTCTTCAGAAATACAAAAACGGAGAGCCGGTCTAAGACCGCTCTCCATGCTTTTTTCATACTTTAAGCGAATAAATTACTATGAACAGACAAAACAACAAAACAGAACGAAAAAAAACGATTTCTGACACACTATTTACAGCTTTCATGCTCTTCACTGCGACTGCTGTTTCTTTTTGTTTCTTTCACTTAGGAAATAAAAATTCAGCAAACATCACTGTGATCTATACGCTTGCGCTCATTTTGACCGCTCTTAAGACGTCCGGATATGTATACGGCATTGTCGCCTCTTTATTCTGCGTCATCGCCGTTAATTTCCTTTTTTCTTATCCATTTTTTAAATTTAATTTTTCATTGGACGGATATCCTGTCACGTTTATCGGGATGCTCGCGATCACACTAATCACAAGCGCAACAACAACTTCTTTAAAACAACATCAAAAAGCCGCTGCGGAACGAGAAAAAGCGCTGGCAGAAGCTGATAAAGAAAAACTGCGTGCAAATCTTTTACGTGCCGTATCACATGATCTGCGAACACCACTCACAAGTATTATCGGCTCTTCCTCTTCTTATTTGGAAAACGGATCAGATATGACCGAATATGAACGAACCGAACTTGTATCAAATATTAAAGAGGATTCTGAATGGCTGCTGAATATGGTCGAGAATCTTCTTACGATCACGCGCATAGACAACAACTCTCAAGACAAAGTGAAGAAGTCTCCGGAAGTCGTCGAAGAAGTCGTTTCAGAGGCTATACAACGGCTCAGAAAACGGCTTTCGGACGTCCGTATCAAAGTCCATATGCCGAATGATTTTCTTATGATTCCCATGGACGCCACATTAATCGAACAGGTTCTCATTAATCTTCTGGAAAATGCTTCCGTTCATTCTGAAAGTACGGAAGAGATCGATCTGATCATTACACAGACAAAAGAGTGTGTTTCTTTTTCTGTCCGTGACTACGGAAAGGGAATCGATCCCGAACAGCTTCCTTATATATTTGAAGGTCAGCGCAGTTCCGGAAAAAATTCAGACCACCATAAAGGAATCGGAATCGGTCTGTCAATCTGTAAGACGATCATAGAAGCTCATGGAGGGAAATTAACCGCTGTCAATCACAAACACGGCGCCGAATTTATTTTTACACTTCCAAAAGAAAAGGAGGTTGAAGCAAATGCCTAAATTTTCAGTCTTAATCATTGAAGATGAAAAAAATATACAAACTTTCATGGGAAAGGTTTTAAAACGTCATGACTATCAGGTTCTTTATGCCGATACCGGTAAGCAAGGACTGGAAATGATCCGTTCCCGATGCCCGGATCTTATCCTTCTTGATCTGGGACTTCCGGACATGGACGGCTGTTCTATTATCCGGGACGTCCGTACATGGGCAAGTACTCCGATCATCGTTATTTCCGCCCGCACTGCCGAACGGGAAAAGGTTGCGGCTCTTGATCTGGGCGCTGATGATTATATTACAAAACCATTCGGAACTTCCGAGCTTCTTGCACGGATCCGCGCTTCCCTCAGACACAGCAATCGTCTGCTCACTGACAGCACCTTCTATATCCGTCCTTACCGACATAAGGATTTAATACTTGACTTTTCCAAACGGCTGCTCACGATTCGCGGCAATGCTGTCCATCTGACTCCGATCGAATATAAGATTGTAGCATATCTGGCGCAAAATTCCGGAAAAGTCATTACATATGCATCGATTCTTTCAAATGTATGGGGACCTTACGCTGATAATGACAATAAGATTCTTCGTGTCAACATGGCCAATATCCGCCGAAAAATCGAAGAAGATCCCGCACAGCCTCAATACATTTTTACCGAAGTCGGAGTCGGCTATCGTATGGCTGAAGATGAAGATGAGTAAATGTTAAAAACCCGCTAAGGTTTTTGCCGCTTTATTCCATTTTACACTTTGCTCCTTTAAAATAGAGACTGATTTGTTTTTATTTCATTTGTTTTGCACAGAAAATTATTTTTTTGTGTAAAACCGCAAAATTTATTTTAAGGAGTGACCTACAATGAATATCGGTTTAATTTTACTTATGCTAATCGGAGGCTCTGTCGGAGTTTTTTCTACACTCTACATTCTGATCAGCCTTCCTGTCATAATTTTTCTGAAGATTTATCGAAAAATTCGATTCGGAGCTTCTCTTTATGATTAAATAAAATCAATGATTTTCTTATCTTATGCATGTTTTTTACAGAGCTGAACAAAAAACTCCGTATACGTCACCGGGTTTTATCCCGAATCTGTATACGGAGTTTTTATTTTATCTTATTCTTTGTCTTTCTTGTTTATTATTCTTGCACTTTCTTGCTTAGCAGAACAATGATCTTTTATTCTTCTGTGACAAAAGCCTCTTCATCATCTGCTTCTTCTGTATCCATCACTTCATCCGTCAACGCTGTCTCTTCGTTTTCCAAACTTTCATTTACTGCATCTGCGCTTACTGCCTCAGCGTTTTCCACTTCTGCATTCTCTCCTTCTGCGCTCTCTTCAGTTTCAAGTTCCTCTGCCAGCATCGCTTCTGCTCTGGCATCTGTATTTAACGCTACGTCACGATATTTTTTCATACCCGTACCCGCCGGAATATGTTTACCGATAATTACGTTTTCTTTCAGACCGACAAGATGATCGACTTTTCCTTTGATTGCCGCTTCGGTAAGAACTTTCGTTGTTTCCTGGAAAGATGCGGCTGAAAGGAAGGAATCTGTAGCAAGTGAAGCTTTCGTAATACCAAGCATGATCTGCTCGCCTATAGCCGGCTCTTTTCCTTCTTCTTCAAGACGCTCGTTTACTTCATTGAATTCAAGAACGTCAACCATTGTTCCCGGAAGGAATTCTGTATCACCCTTCTCTTCGATGCGGACTTTCTTCAACATCTGGCGAACGATAACCTCGATATGCTTATCGTTGATCTCAACACCCTGCAGACGGTATACTCTCTGCACTTCCTGAAGCATATAATCCTGAACGGCTCTAAGACCTTTGATCTTCAGAATATCATGCGGATTTACACTACCTTCCGTCAGTTCGTCTCCGGCTTCAAGCATCACGCCGTCCTGTATTTTAATACGAGAACCGTACGGGATCAAATACGCCTTTGATTCGCCTGTCTCATCATTTGTAACGATGATCTCACGTTTCTTCTTCGTGTCGGAAATCATTGCGCGTCCGGCAAATTCCGTGATGATCGCAAGACCTTTCGGCTTTCTCGCCTCGAAAAGCTCCTCGACACGCGGAAGACCCTGTGTGATATCGTCACCGGCAACTCCTCCTGTATGGAACGTACGCATTGTAAGCTGTGTTCCCGGCTCACCGATCGACTGGGCAGCCACAATACCAACTGCTTCTCCGACCTGAACCGCTTCTCCTGTCGCCATGTTTGCTCCGTAACATTTTGCACATACGCCGTTCTTACATTTACATGTAAGGATCGTACGGATCTTCACTTTCTTCAGTGACTCGCCGTTCTCATCCACGCCTTTTTTCATAACGCGTTCCGCGCGGCGCGGTGTGATCATGTGGTTTGCTTTTACGAGTACATTTCCGTCTTTATCTTTGATGTCCTCACAGGAATAGCGTCCTGTAATACGCTCCTGAAGGCTCTCAATCTCTTCATTTCCATCCATAAATGCAGATACATACATTCCCGGAATCTCTTTTCCTTCTTCTGCACAATCAGAATCATGGATAATCAATTCCTGAGATACGTCTACAAGACGTCTCGTCAGGTAACCTGAATCGGCTGTACGAAGAGCCGTATCTGACAGACCTTTACGAGCACCATGAGCAGACATGAAATATTCAAGTACGTCAAGACCTTCACGGAAGTTTGATTTGATAGGCAACTCGATCGTACGTCCTGTCGTATCTGCCATAAGTCCACGCATACCTGCAAGCTGCTTGATCTGCTTATCAGATCCACGGGCTCCAGAGTCAGCCATCATAAAGATGTTATTATATTTATCAAGACCTGTCAGCAGAGCCTCTGTCAGCTTATCATCGGTTGCTTTCCAAGTTTCGACAACTTCTTTATAACGCTCTTCTTCTGTTATAAGACCACGTTTGTAATTCTTTGTGATTTTATCTACGGTATTCTGTGCTTCCTCGATCATCTGAGGTTTCTGCGGCGGCACCGTCATATCTGAAATTGATACAGTCATAGCCGCTCTTGTAGAGAATTTGTATCCGATTGCCTTTACATTGTCAAGCACTTCCGCTGTTTGTGTTGCTCCGTGAGTATTGATTACTTTTTCAAGAATCTGTTTCAACTGTTTCTTTCCGACATGGAAATCAACCTCGAGAAGCAGCTCGTTTCCTTCTACCTCTCGATCTACGAATCCAAGATCCTGCGGAATAATCTCATTAAACAAAAGACGTCCGAGTGTCGCATCGATCGTTCCTGTCTTCTCAGTTCCGTCCGGCATCATTCTAGTTACACGAACTTTGATTCGCGAGTGGAGCGTAATATATCCGTTCTCATATGCAAGAATTGCTTCGCTCATGCTCTTAAAGAACATTCCTTCGCCCTTTACTCCCGGTCTTTCCTGCGTCAGATAATAAATACCGAGAACCATATCCTGTGAAGGAACCGCCACCGGTCCTCCGTCAGACGGTTTCAGCAGGTTGTTCGGTGAAAGAAGCAAGAAACGGCACTCTGCCTGAGCTTCCTGTGACAGCGGAACGTGTACCGCCATCTGGTCACCGTCGAAGTCGGCATTGTACGCTGTACAAACGAGCGGATGGAGCTTGATTGCCTTACCTTCTACAAGAATCGGCTCAAATGCCTGGATACCGAGTCTGTGAAGCGTGGGGGCGCGGTTAAGCATAACCGGATGTTCCTTGATCACTTCCTCAAGAACATCCCAAACTTCCGGCTGAAGTCTCTCTACCATTTTCTTTGCATTTTTTATATTATGTGCTGTTCCGTTTGCCACAAGTTCTTTCATAACAAACGGTTTAAACAGTTCGATTGCCATCTCTTTCGGAAGACCGCACTGATAAATCTTAAGTTCCGGTCCTACGACGATAACAGAACGTCCCGAATAGTCGACACGTTTTCCAAGCAGGTTCTGACGGAAACGTCCGGATTTACCTTTCAGCATATCTGAAAGTGATTTCAGTGCTCTGTTTCCCGGGCCTGTAACCGGACGTCCACGGCGTCCGTTGTCGATCAAAGCGTCTACCGCTTCTTGAAGCATACGTTTTTCATTTCTTACAATAATGTCCGGCGCTCCAAGCTCAAGCAGTCTTTTCAGACGATTGTTTCTGTTAATGATTCTTCTGTACAGATCATTCAAATCACTTGTCGCAAAACGGCCTCCGTCAAGCTGTACCATAGGACGAAGATCCGGCGGAATAACCGGAATTGCAGAAAGGATCATCCATTCCGGACGGTTGCCCGACTCACGGAACGCCTCAACAACTTCAAGGCGTTTCACGATTCTCGCTCTCTTTTGACCTGTCGCATTTTCCAACCCTGCCTGAAGTTCTGCATATTCTTTTTCAAGATCGATGCTTTCCAGAAGTTCTTTGATTGCCTCGGCTCCCATGCCTACGCGGAATGAGCCGCTGCCCCACTTCTCTTTCTGTTCCTGATACTCTGTCTCAGAGAGAATCTGTTTATACTGAAGATCCGTCTCTCCTTTGTCGAGAACAATGTATGAAGCAAAGTAAAGCACTCTTTCCAATGTTCTCGGAGAGATATCAAGGATCAATCCCATACGGCTCGGAATTCCCTTGAAATACCAGATATGAGACACCGGAGCGGCAAGGGCGATATGCCCCATACGCTCACGACGCACACTTGCCTTTGTAACCTCGACGCCGCATCGGTCACAAACAACACCTTTGTAACGGATCTTTTTATATTTTCCACAATGACACTCCCAGTCTTTGCTCGGTCCGAAGATTCTCTCACAGAACAGTCCGTCTTTTTCCGGTTTTAATGTTCTGTAGTTGATCGTCTCCGGCTTTGTAACCTCACCTCTTGACCATTCCATGATCTTTTCCGGTGAAGCCAGACCGATCTTGATCGCGTCAAATGTTAACGGTTGATATTGTTGTTCATTATTGTTTGGCATATATTTGGATCCTCCTCTTATTCTTCCTCATAATCGGAATACTCGTCAAACTCAATGTCCACCGGGGCATCATCATCCGGCTCTTCCTCAGGTTCAACATCCTCGAGTTCCTCGCCTACAAACTCCTTCTCACTAAATCCGTGATCACCGAAAGATTCATTCTCATCACGGTACTTTCTGTCTCCTTCGATAATGTGACGCAGATCTGTCTCGCCGTAATCTACGTTCTCCATAATCTCTACTTCTGTATTGTCATCACGCAGGACACGCACATCCAACGCAAGAGACTGAAGCTCTTTTAAAAGCACCTTAAATGACTCCGGAATACCCGGTTCCGGTATATTTTCTCCTTTGATGATCGCCTCGTAAGTCTTCACACGACCTACAACGTCGTCGGACTTCACTGTCAGGATCTCCTGCAGTGTATAAGATGCGCCGTACGCCTCCAGCGCCCAAACTTCCATCTCTCCGAAACGCTGTCCGCCGAACTGTGCTTTACCACCGAGCGGCTGCTGCGTAACGAGGGAGTAAGGACCTGTAGAACGCGCATGGATCTTATCATCTACAAGATGGTGAAGTTTCAGGTAGTGCATGTGTCCGATTGTTACCGGACTGTCGAAATACTCACCTGTACGTCCGTCTCTCAAACGCACTTTACCGTCTCTTGAGAGCGGAACGCCTTTCCAAAGGTTTCTGTGTTCTCTATTGTCAGACAGGTACTGCAATACTTCCGGAAGAAGCTCCTGTCCATGCTTTTTCTCAAACTCTTCCCACTCAAGATTGACATAATCATTTGCCAGATCAAGAGTATCCATAATGTCGATCTCGTTTGCTCCGTCAAAGACAGGCGTAGAAATGTTAAATCCAAGAGCTTTCGCCGCAAGACTCAAGTGGATCTCAAGCACCTGTCCGATATTCATACGAGACGGCACACCAAGCGGATTCAAAACAATATCCAGCGGGCGCCCGTTCGGAAGAAACGGCATATCCTCTACCGGAAGCACACGGGAAACGACACCCTTGTTACCGTGACGTCCGGCCATCTTATCTCCTACAGATATCTTTCTCTTCTGCGCGATGTAAATTCTGACCGCCTGATTTACCCCGGGTGAAAGCTCGTCGCCGTTTTCTCTTGTAAATACTTTCGCATCTACAACGATACCATACTCACCGTGCGGCACTTTCAAGGATGTATCTCTTACTTCACGGGCTTTCTCTCCGAAAATCGCACGGAGAAGTCTCTCCTCAGCCGTAAGCTCTGTCTCTCCTTTCGGAGTTACTTTTCCGACGAGAATATCTCCGGCGCGCACTTCCGCACCGATACGGATGATTCCTCTCTCATCAAGGTCTTTCAACGCATCATCGCCGACGCCCGGAATATCTCTCGTGATCTCTTCAGGTCCGAGTTTTGTATCTCTTGCCTCTGCCTCATATTCTTCGATATGAACAGAAGTATAAACATCATCCTGTACAAGTCTCTCACTCAGAAGAACAGCATCCTCGTAGTTATAACCTTCCCATGTCATAAAACCGATGAGCGGGTTCTTACCAAGAGCCATCTCTCCGCCTGATGTAGACGGTCCATCTGCAATAACCTGTCCTGCCGCAACAACGTCGCCTTTATTAACGATCGGACGCTGATTGTAACAGTTACTCTGGTTGCTTCGCTGGAATTTTGTCAGCTTATAAGATGTCTTCTTGCCGTCTTCTTCGCGGACAACGATCTCTTTTGACGTAGAGCTTTCTACTGTTCCCGCCCGTTCTGCGACAACACATACTCCCGAGTCAACGGCAGCTTTTACTTCCATACCCGTACCGACTACCGGAGCCTCTGTCGTCAGAAGCGGAACTGCCTGACGCTGCATGTTCGATCCCATAAGAGCACGGTTGGCATCGTCGTTTTCAAGGAACGGAATCAGAGCCGTAGCGACTGAGAATACCATCTTCGGAGAAACATCCATGTAATCGAACTTGCTTCTCTCGTATTCCTGTGTTTCCTCTCTGTAACGACCGGATACATTTTTATGAATAAAGTGGCCTTCTTCATCAAGCGGTGTATTCGCCTGTGCCACATGATAATTGTCTTCTTCGTCAGCTGTCATATAAACAACTTTTTCTGTAACGACCGGATTTTCCGGATCAGACTTATCAATCCAACGATATGGCGCTTCAACAAATCCATACTGATTAATTCGCGCATATGTTGCCAAAGAGTTGATCAGACCGATGTTCGGACCTTCAGGCGTCTCGATCGGACACATTCTTCCATAGTGTGAATAATGTACGTCTCGAACCTCGAATCCGGCGCGATCTCTGGAAAGACCTCCCGGTCCAAGTGCGGAAAGACGTCTCTTATGTGTCAACTCTCCAAGCGGGTTGTTCTGATCCATAAACTGAGACAACTGAGAAGAACCGAAGAACTCTTTCACCGCTGCCGTCACCGGTTTGATATTGATCAGTGACTGCGGGGAAATTCCTTCCTGATCCTGTGTCGTCATACGCTCACGGACAACTCTTTCTAATCTTGAAAGACCGATTCTGTACTGATTCTGGAGCAATTCTCCTACTGCGCGGATACGGCGGTTGCCCAAATGGTCAATGTCATCATCCGTTCCCATGCCATATTCAAGATGCATATTATAGTTGATGGACGCGAGGATGTCCTCTTTTGTAATATGCTTCGGGATCAAATCGTGAATATCACGTTTGATCAACGCTTTCATCTCTTCGATGTCTCCTGCGGACTCTTCGATAATTCCCGCCAAAACCGGATAATATACCTGCTCCGTAACACCTACTTCTTCAGGATCGATATCTGTAACAGCCTGAAGATCTACCATCATATTAGAAAGGATCTTGATGTTTCTCTCTTCATCTTCACCTTCTACCCACAGGTAAGGAACGGCATTGTTCTGAATCTTATCTGCAAGTTCACGAGTGATCTTCGTACCTTTTTCAGCAACTATCTCTCCCGTAAGCTGACTCACCGCATCCTCTGCAAGTATGCAGCCTGCAATACGGTTTTTCAGCATCAGTTTCTTATTGAATTTATAACGTCCGACCTTTGCGAGATCATATCTTCTCGGATCAAAGAACATGCTGTTGATCAGACTTTCCGCGCTGTCTACTGCAAGCGGCTCGCCCGGGCGGATCTTCTTGTACAGTTCCAAAAGACCTTCCTGATAACTCTCCGCAGTGTCCTTTGTAAAACTTGCAAGGATCTTCGGCTCTTCACCGAAAAGATCAACAATCTCTGCATTTGTTCCGATACCAAGTGCACGGATCAGCACTGTGATCGGAACTTTTCTTGTACGATCGACGCGCACATAAAAAACGTCGTTGGAGTCTGTCTCATATTCAAGCCATGCGCCTCGGTTTGGGATCACTGTAGATGAGTACAGTTTCTTTCCGAGTTTATCATGAGCAATGCCATAATAAATTCCCGGAGAACGCACGAGCTGACTGACGATAACACGCTCTGCACCGTTGATAACAAATGTACCCGTCTTTGTCATCAGCGGAAGATCTCCCATAAAAATCTCATGCTCGTTAATCTCATCAGTCTCTTTATTGTGGAGACGGACTCTCACTTTTAAGGGAGCAGCATAAGTCGCATCGCGCTCTTTACACTCATCGATCGTATATTTCACATCGTCCTCGCAAAGTGTGAAATCTACGAATTCCAGACTTAAGTGTCCGCTGTAATCAGCGATCGGGGAAATATCGTCGAACACCTCTTTGAGTCCTTCGTCAAGAAACCATTGATAGGAATCTTTCTGAACTTCAATGAGGTTAGGCATCTCCAATACTTCTTTCTGCCGTGAGTAACTCATGCGGAAACTTTTTCCGGTTTTAATGGGACGGATTCTGTTTTTCTCCATTGACGTTTCACTCCTCTATCATTTTTTCAATCATTCCTCTTTCGTTGTCCGCATCTCCTTTGTCGGACAACATCGAATGACCTGAATCTTTACAAACGGGACTTCTCTTGCATCTCAGTTATTCCCGTCATCGTGGCAGTCGCCAAAACACCGTATAAACAGAGATTTTGGCGCGTTGCTTCGCGTAAATGAAAAGAGCCTTGTAATAGTAATAACGCTTCTAATACGGCATACCTTTCCATAATAGTGCATTTTTAACTATAACACAAAGCTCTTTTCGTTGTCAATAACATTTCCCATTTTTTTCTTGACATTTTTCTTCATATATGATATTATGCGTCACTTTTCGACAAACGGCAATGTTTAACGGTAAACGCACAACAAAGACAAAAGAACCGCAGAAGCATTTTATCTTCTGCGGTTGATTTTCTTAAGACCGTCTTACTTAAAGACGTTCATAAAGTTATCGGAAACTCCGATTATTTCATGCTAACTTCTGCACCTTCTGCCTCAAGTTTAGCTTTGATCTCCTCAGCCTCTGCTTTGGAAACACCCTCTTTGAGTGTCTTCGGAGCGTTGTCAACAAGCTCTTTTGCTTCTTTCAGTCCAAGACCTGTGATCTCACGAACTGCTTTGATAACTTTAACTTTGGAAGCTCCTGCAGATACGAGTTCTACGTCAAACTCATCTTTTTCTTCTGCTGCTGCGCCACCGTCTGCTGCTGCTGCAACTACAACGCCTGCTGCTGCAGATACACCAAACTCTTCTTCACATGCTTTTACTAATTCATTTAACTCTAATACTGATAACTCTTTGATCGCTTCGATCATTTCAGCTGTTGTCATTTTAGCCATTTTTGATATCCTCCATTTTTAAATTTACTCTGCCGGACTCTTCTTCTGATCTCCGGTTCAGATTTTGTTCCTTTTTACATTGCGCCGCATATCCGGCACATCTGTGTTTTACTCCTCTGCTGCCGCTTCTTCGGCCGGAGCCTCTGTTGCTGCCTCGCCGTCTTTCTCAGCGATCTGTTTAATAACACGAGCAAAGTTTGTAATCGGTGACTGCAAGCTTCCGAGCAATTTGGAGAGAAGTACCTCTCTTGACGGAATCTTAGCCAGTTCATTCAATCCGGCTACATCATATACAGTTCCTTCAATTACACCGGCTTTCATCTCAAGTTTGTCTGCTGTCTTAGCAAACTCTGCAAGAATTCTGGCCGGAGCTGTCGCATCTTCCTTAGATACGCAAAGTGCGCTCGGTCCTTCTAAATACTCATCCAGACCCGCGAACTCTGTTCCTTCAAATGCTCTCTTCATCATTGTGTTCTTACATACTTTGTAAGTAACGCCGGCTTCTCTGAGCTTTTTACGAAGCTCTGTATCCTGTGCTACTGTAAGTCCACGGTAGTCAACGATAACTACAGACTGAGCATCTTTGATGTCTTCTGCGATAGCTGCTACGATCGGTTGTTTTAATTCAACTTTTGCCACGTCCAGGTGCACCTCCTTATAGATTTTAAATGACTGCGTCCTGAGACCTTCAATCATCGGAAGCGCCGAAAGGCACGTCCCGGGATTGCGGGCGATTACCAACATCCCGGGCAGACCCGGACTTTGGCTCGTCGCCTATACAAAAAACCTCTGCGACAGAAGACACAGAGGTTTACAAATGTTCTTTTTAAAAAGAATTCGTATCTTCCTCGGCAGGCGTTCTCAACCTTATGCCTAACGGCACCTGCTGTCTTCGGCAGTCAATTACTTTTATAAAATATCACTGTTCATTCAAATTGTCAAGCACTTTTTTCACATATTGTTCCGCTTCACCTTCCGATAAAGAAAACTCTTCCTGCAGGCGTCTCACGATTTCTTCTTTTGACAAATGAAATCCCTTGCATGTGTTGATTACTCCTCGAATTCCAGTTTCCAGACCAGCCATATGTCCTTCTTTCCACGACTCTTCTTTCAAAAACTCTCTAAACTCTTCCTCATTATATTCCGTCAAAATCATATCGATTACCTCCGACCGATTTTTACGAAGTATTTCAGACAAAATTCCCTGACGGATGCAAGTGTCTACCGCCCGCTCTACCGCCTCTTCAAACGGAAGTTCTCCTGACATCTGCTGACGGATCATTGCGACAAATCGGGAATATCCCCGCAGTGTTACACACTTTTCCATAAGTTCTCTGTTGTGACCAAAATTAATATTCAGCACAACCGCTTTACATTCAAGCGCCGGCGACACTTCTTTTCCCGTCTTAACAAACAAGTCGCTTAGTTTCAGTTCCTGTCGTTCCGGCTCTTGTTTCGTTCCGTTATAAAAAACAATATACTGCGGGAACGGGATATGTAAAGGAACGTTCGTATAGAGCTTTTGTTTCACATCTTCGATCTGTTCCCGATAAAGCGACGCAAAGTAAAACAATCCTCTCAGCGGCAGATTTGGACTATATGAACTTTGATGTTCATATAAATTCATCACATCACCGATAATAAAGGACAAGTCATTCTTCATTCCCATGTACACAACATCTTCAATCGTTGTGATCGTCAGTTCATCGGGATTCGTATACGCGCTGTCATTAACCGCGTTATACAGCTCCAGAAGTTCCTTTTTATCTCGAAAAATAATACGGAAAACCCTGTCTTTATACTTCCTGTTTATTCTTTTATTTTTCAACCGATTTCCTCCTTTATTGTAGCAAACATAATTATATGAAGCAATCAAAAATACGCGCTTTCCTCAGCGCTCTTTATCCCTTTTTCTTTTCTCATGTTTTTGCAAATTTGATTTTCACTGCAGCGACTGCCGCAAGATTATTAGAATTCAACGAAATAAAACCGGTTCTTTTTCTTCCCACATTCTCAGAAAACTAAATTTGTGATAAAAGAATAACACATCTTCTATTTTTCTACAAACATTTTATATTTTTTCAATGACAGAATTCCTGTCATTAATTCACAATCACCGGAAGTGCCAAAAGGCACATTCCGGGATTGCAAGCAGTCGCCAAGGTCTCGGGCAAGCCCGGACTTTGGCTCGTTGCTATTACAAAAACTGCCGGCAGGAATTACCTGCCGGCAGAAAAATCTGTATTTTACTAATTTTATTTTTTCTGTTTTGAAGATCAATCATTTCTCAATCTCCAAAAACATTTTTTGAATTAGGAACGTTTTTTGCGTGATTTCAGAACTACAACGCCAGCTCCTGCTGCTGCGCCGAGGCATACGATCCACGGTACTGCATTTGCTGTATCACCTGTCTGAACTGCGCCTTCTGCTTTATCATTTTTATCATTTTTGTCAGGATTTGGTTCTGGTGTAGGAAGCTTCTCAAAACGCGCTTCGATCTTCAGATCTCCTGTAATCGGTGTATTGAAATCGAATTCTTTTCCATCCACAAACCAACCGATGAATTTGTAGCCTTCTTTCACCGGATCAGCAGGACGGGCAAGTGTCTCTCCGTCTTTTACTGTAACTGTTTGTCCATTGATCGTAACTGTCCATTCTCCCGGCTGCGGAGTCGGTGTATCATTCTTCTCGAAACGAGCTTCAATTACAAGATCTCCTTTGATCTCTGTATCGAAATCGAATTCTTTTCCATCCACGAACCAGCCGATGAATTTGTAACCGTCTTTCACAGGATCTTTTTCCGGACGAGCCACTTTCTTTCCGTCTTCTACTTTAACTTCTGTAATTGTCTCTCCGTCAGAACCTTTAAATGTTACTGTCCACTCTTCCGGCTGCGGATCTGGTGTCTCAATCTTCTCAAAACGAGCTTCAATTACAAGATTTCCTTTGATCTCTGTATTGAAATCGAATTCTTTTCCATCCACAAACCAACCGATGAATTTGTAGCCGTCTTTCACAGGATCTTTTTCCGGACGAGTCACTTTCTTTCCGTCTTCTACTTTAACTTCTGTAATCGTCTCTCCGTCAGAACCTTTAAATGTTACTGTCCACTCTTCTATTTCAGGTGTCTCACCGTTTCTTGCAAAATGAGCGATCAAAGATGTATTCATTTCTACAGTAAATGTATATTCTGCATTGTCAGACACTTTCTGCCCCGTTGTCATGTCATACCATCCGGCGAAATCATAGCCTTTCTTAGCAGTCGCTTTTACTGTAACGTCCGCTCCTTCTTTCGCGTCTTTTACTGCGCCCTCAACTTTTCCGCCTTTCTGTGCTTCTACAACAACGTCACATTTCTGCGGAGCTTCAATATCAAACTCCGATACAGCTACCCAGCCGTCATTTGACTGTTTTGCTACAATTTTAATTCCCCATACAGTCTGCGGAGCAAAACGAACCGTCTTCTTAGAAGCGTTGTTTGCGAACGTCTGATTCTCTGCAACCGGAATCCACTGACCATCGGCAGAATTTTTAATAAACAAATCGGCTTTTGTTATAAAACCGCTTGACGCATTTGTTCTCGGCGTGAACGAAACCTTATTGATCTCATAACCTTTATCAAAGGTAATCTCGCCTGTTACACTGTCAAGTTTACCTTTTACTTTATTCAAATTATCTTTCAACAGCTTATCTTCTTTATTTCCGCTGTAATCTGAATGCCAGTGTGTTTCCGGTTTTGAGTCAAACGCCATTTCAAACGTTCCCTCATTTCCAACGTTCGTATGAGCAGATGTCGCTGTTCCCGTCCATCCTGATTTGTCTTGTTTTGTTGTCTCCGGAGCTTTTGTTGAAACAACAACATTATCAATTACCGCTTTAACAGAGTTTGTCTTAGAACCGATTCTTTGAGTCGGAAGTAATAATGTTGAAATAGTAATTCCTTCTTTTCTCGGCTTTCCTTCCGGATCTGTCTGTCTGTTGCGGTAAACTCCTGCCGCCTGTATTTCCTGCCCGTCAACGATCAGATTCGTCTTTGTACCATCCGTTCTGATTGCAAGATGAACTTTTTCACCTACCGGGAGTTTATAATCGAAGTAATAGTCATAAAGCTCTCTTCTGAATCCAAGTCTTCCATCCTCCATAATACGGATATCATGAACATAATCGCCGTTATCACCTAAATTATCTGCCTCGAACAGAATCTCTCCTGCTTTCGCTTCTTTATCCAATGTGATATCGAACTCCAGTGTATTACCTGTAGCAAGCTTATCAAGCGGAGTTGTCGCATAGCTTTCTCCACCTGTCAGTTTCAGGCTTCCTTTTTCCAGTTTTGCACCGCCTGCTACTTCCAGATCTCTCTTATTTGCAGAGCTGTCTTTTTCATCATCGAAGTGATATTCCATATATTTACCGGATTCATCCGCAGTCGCTTTATGATACGGATTGCTGTTTGCCGCATCCCCTAACTGATCAATCACTTCTTTTACCTGAGTCCAGTTCTTGTCCGCTCCATCGCCCCAATCTTTACTTGCGATTGCTGGAAGCGCCGATGCGAAACGATCATAAATATCGATCTCTGAAATTCCGTTTGCACGAGTATCAATACTATCATTCCAAATAGCATATGTAGCTCCAAGCATCTGATCTGAGCCTGCCGGAATTGTCACCTGATCTCCAAATTTATTCGGAACCCAATTTGTATATAAATGATTAGAGTTGAGGTAATCTCCATAATATCCTGCTGCCGGAACAATATAATTTGATTCAAGCGTATTAATCAACTCATAACCCTTATTATACATATCCTGTGGATTCGCATAACCTGTATTCCAAATATTAAGCTGTACGCCTTCTCTTCTTACCGGATATGCTCCCGGCTGATTTTCAAGCATATTAGAAAGACTTCCCCACATACGAACCGTATATCCTTTTTCCTGAATATATTTGATCATATCATCGGAGAACACTCTGAAACGATTTTTCTCACCATAGTACTCATCTGTTCCAATATGTACTGTCATGCTCTTATCAAACATATCTTCATTCAGATATTCATCCCATACACTCTGAACGAAACCAAGCGACTCTTCATATTTCGCCTCTGAAAGGTCGAACTGCTCGCCTGCTCTCTTTGAATCAATTCCCTGAAGCATCAGATCAGGCCGAACTTTTGTAAATGCTCCCGAATGTCCCGGTGTATCAAACTCAGGAATAATATCAACTCCCATTGCACGGCAGTCAAGGATAAATTTTCTAAACTCTTCTTTTGTGTAATGCATATCTTTATTTGTCAGATCTGCTTTATTCTTTCCTCCATTGCCGTCTTTCTTAATATCGGACTCCAAACGGAAACCTGTATATGCTTTTTCTCTCGCTTCTTCTGTCGTTGCAAAATCTTCATAGAAAATAAGGTTATCGTTTAAATGAACATGAAGAGCATTCATTTTATAATAAGCCATTTCCTTTGCTACATCTTCCAAAGTTTCCATAGAAACCGGCTTACGTGCAACATCAAGCATAAATCCACGAACTTCATACTTCGGATAATCTCTTGTTGTTCCCTTCGGAAGTTTTCCTTCGTTCAGTTCCGCAATCTGAATAATGGAACGTGTTGCCCAATAAGCGCCTGTCTGGTGAGCCGCAGTAACCTTTACATATGAATCAGACTCCATAACATAGCCTTCTTCTCCAAGTCCGTTATCACTCTTATCAAGTGTAAAGTAGATATCTCCTGCTGCCGGATTGCTGCCTGTTGCAACAGTCATCTTCTTTCCAAGCTCTGCTTCATAATCTGTCGCCAAAGCATCTGCCGCAGCTTTCAGATCACCTGCATTGGGATCAACTACGATCTTGCCGCTGATTGTCACATTTCCTTCTGTTTCTCCGCCGTACCACTCAGCCAGTTCAGGTACAACTGTCGGTTTTGCATTTACACCTACTTCTTTATGTTTTCCCGGAATTGTGATCGTATGCTCTACTGTTGCTTCTGCATAATTTTTCTCTTCTACTCCCTCTGCTACTTCAGCTGCTTCCGCCGTCTTCGTCACTTTATAGATACCTTTAATCTCTGTATCTGTGAGCGGCTGATAGATCTTACCGTCTCTTCCGACGATCTGTTCATAATCCGCAAGGAATTCTACTTTTACTCCCTCCGGTGTATTCCATGTCAGCTGCGTCTTATCGGCATTAAACTGCGGAGCTGCGATGGAGTTTGCAAGAGCCTGCAGCGTCTCATCTTCCGGTGGTTCCGGATCCGGAGTTGCTTCCGGTTTCACTGCATATGCACCTAATTCCGCCACGGAAACATTATACCAATTTGTCGCCGACTGACCATATTCTGTAACATTCAGGCGAATCTCCTTTGCCCATACAGGATTGTCCAAAGAAATAATCTGCTCCGTACTCTTAATCTGCTCTGTGTTCTCATACACTTTTGTAAATTGACCATTAGCACCGTCTTTTACTTCAATCGTATATTTTTTAATATTTGTTTTTTCCCAGTTAATCTTGAAGTGCTGCACTCTCTGCGTAACCGGAAGTGTCACAGTCAACGTACGCGCTGTATTTCCCTTACCGTCATTGTTAGTTGCCCATCGTGTTGTCAGATTTCCATCGATTGCCTTATCCCCAGCCTGCGTATTGCCCTCTGTCGGTTCAAAATCACTCGCCGCTGCCGTTCCTTCCAAGCAATAGTTTTCATTCGGAAGAACGTCATCAGGGATTTCATCTGCGTAAATCTGGAAATCATAAAGGGAAACAGACTGCCAGCTCACGCTGTCATCCACTGCATCTGCTGTATATCCGTCTATGTACAAACGAACGTATTTTGCTTCTTTTGGCTCATCCAAACGGATATTTTCATTAATTCCGGAGATTTTATCCCCGGCTTTTTTCTCATAAACCGTCGTCCATTTTGAATCATCATTATCTTCTCCCGTATCGGAGATCTGAATTTTATAACTTGTAATATTTCTTCTTTCCCATGCAAGAACAAATGACCGAAATGTCTTTTTTTCTCCCAGATCGACTTTCAGCCATTGCGCTTTCTGATTTGAATGAGTATTTGTCGCCCAACGTGACTGCGGCTTAGGTGCTTCTCTGTTCACCACACCATCAACTGCTTTTGCAGCAGAATAACTATCTGTTTCCTGCTCACTTGCAGTTGCCGATTTATTAAGTGCAAGATTTTCAATTTTTCCTGCCGCCTCAACGCTTAGAGGTGCAAGCGGAGCTGCTAATCCGAAGACCATTACTCCGGCAAGAGCTCCCGCGCCGGCGCGCGTTAACTTTTTCATTTTTCTTCCCATTTTTTACCTCTCTGCTTTCTTGAATTTTAACGAGCTGAATTACACTCTTCGTAACATTATATAATTTTGACATAAAAAACTCAACTCTTTTCCTTTTTTACATCATTTTTCACATTTTTTTATTACTATTAACCAATTTAAATTTATTATTTTCCTTTTTCTTACTAGCCACATTGGACATTATGTACAAACCCAGATTTTGTATCCCCACCGCTACAAAAAACTGCCAGCATACGACTCCGCTGCTGACAGAAAAACTTTTTATCATTCTATTTTTCACAACTGCTCTTTTTATACACAAACCTTCCCATAAATATCTTTCGGAACGTACGCTTTCACTTCAATCCCTTCCGGAACATACTTCTCCGACAAAAGTTGTCCGCGGCTTCGGATAAGCTGAATTTTCGACGCTTCCGAGAAATCATACAAACGCTCCACATAGATCTGTTCTCTTCGTACGATCTCGAGAAGCGCCTTTTTTAGTTCTGCAAGACCTTCTCCTGTTTTTGCCGAAGCCGGAATTGAATATTCCGCCTGAAAATCCCGATAGCTGCCTGCCGACTCGAGTTTATCCTGCTTATTAAAAAGTGTGATCACCGGTCGGTCTGCCGCCCCAAGCTGACGCAATGTATCGTAAACGACATGCATTTGCTCATCCATTTGCGGATTAGACGCATCTACCACATGAATAATAATGTCCGCATACTTCGCTTCTTCTAACGTACTTTTAAACGCTTCCACAAGGTGATGAGGCAGTTTTCTTATAAAACCGACCGTATCTGTAACTAATATTTCCTGCGTATTATCGAGAACAAGAGAGCGGGTTGTAGTATCTAATGTGGAAAACAGCATAGCGTCTTCTAAAATGCCGGCATTTGTCAGCGCATTTTCTATACTGCTCTTTCCCGCCGATGTATATCCTACTAAAGCCGCCACCTTTAATCCCGACTGTTTTCTCTGTGTCCGTATTAATTCCCGATGCTTTTCCACGTCTTTTAGTTCTTTTTTCAGTCTGCTGATCCGTTCTCTGATCAAACGCCTGTCCATCTCCAGCTTTTTTTCTCCCGGGCCTCTCGTTCCGATCCCCCCGCCGAGACGGGATAAAGATCTACCAAGCCCCGCCAGTCTTGACGCTCTGTATCGAAGCTGAGCAAGCTCCACCTGGATCTTTCCTTCTCCCGATACTGCCCGCGCCGCAAAAATATCAAGGATCAAAAGCGTCCTGTCTATAATTTTACATGACAGTTCTTCTTCAAGGTTGCCTAATTGTGCGCTCGTCAGCTCATCGTCGCAAATAATCCCCGTCGCGTCAGTCTCCCATATAAGATCTTTGAGTTCCGTCAATTTGCCTTTCCCGATATATGTTCCCGGATGCGCGCTCTCTCTTGGCTGGATCAGCCTGCCGACTACAGCCGCTTTTGCGGTTTTCGCCAATTCCGAAAGTTCGTCAAGCGAACGGTTTGCCGCTTCTTCATTTCCCGTATCGATTCCGACGAGGATCACCCTCTCGTCGATTTGTTCCATCTCATACATATTATTTCTCCGAATTTTCTTTTATGAGAATTTTCCCTTCACAAAGATTTTCCCTCCACATAGATTTTCCCTCCACATAGATTTTCCCTCCACGTAGATTTTCCCTTTACGTAGATTTTCCCTCCACGTAGATTTTCCCTTTACGTAGATTTTCCTTTCACGAAAAATTCCCTTTCATGAGGACTTTCTTTTGCCAAACAGTTGTTTATCTCGTTTCCAAAAACTCGGCTTCCCTTTCCATCGCCGTATCTTCCGGATATTCGATCAGATACTCGGACGCTTTTTGCTTCGCGTTTTCCCAATCAGCCAGTTTTTCATAACAGACAACTTCGTTATATCTCATCTCCTGAATCATTTCAGCGGAATCTTTTCCATTTTCTGAATTCTTCTCTTCTTCACCTGACGTATCTGTTTCCGCCATGGCAAGACCCGCCTGTATATATTCAAGCGCCGCCTCATAATCCTCTGTCTTCATTGCACAAATACCTATCAGATTATAGATCTGAGTCGTCTGTACCGCTCCTGTGTCAACAGCTTTTTTAAACGCATCGAGAGCCGAGCTATACTCCTCCTGCTCATAATATGTCATCGCAAGTCCCCGATACCCCTCTGCCGCTTTCTTCTTATCCTTTTCTTCAGTCAGTTTTTCAAACTGTGCCTGCGCCTCTTTATAATCTCCTGCCTCCAATGCCTCTACACCTGATTTCGCACTGTTTGCACAGCCTGATGCCACAGTCGGCACAGCCATACAAAGAACTGCCGCCAACACGATCTGTTTTTTGATTTTCACGATTCGTTTACACCCCCGATTCCGGATACTTCATCATCCAAAATGAATTCAAAATATTAATTACCATTACAACCATGTCTGCTATAATAGCGCTTTGCATCGTCACAAGACCGAAAAACGCAAGTATGACTAAAAATACTTTCATACCGATCGCAAACAATACATTTTCCCGTACAGACCGGATCGTTCCTTTTGCGATCCGCACCGCATTTATAATCTTCGACGGCTCATCTTCCATAAGGATAATGTCCGCCGCCTCAAGCGCGGCATCCGCGCCGAGACCGCCCATCGCGATGCCGATATCCGCAAGTGCCAAAACAGGCGCGTCATTCATTCCGTCTCCTACAAACGCCAATTTTTCATTTTCCATGCGGTCATTGCAAAACTCTTCCAGAAGCTGCACTTTATCTTCCGGCATCAGCTCCGCATAAACGCTGTCGATTTTCAGCTCTGCCGCCACTTTTTCCGCCGTACTCTCGTTATCTCCGGTCAGCATAACCGTTCCCATATTTTTCTTTCGCATCCAGCGCATCAGTTTTCCCGTATCTTTACGAATCGTATCGGCAATCAATATGTATCCCGCATACTTTCCGTCAACAGCCACATGAACGGCAGTTCCGTCTTTTTCCGTCTGTGCGTAAAGGATTCCTTCCCGGTTCATCAGCCTTGTGTTCCCGGCATAAACTTCCAGTCCGTCCACAAACGCATGAACGCCGTACCCCGGTTCTTCTTTCACATCTTTGATCCGCGTGCTTTCAGCCGGCTTTCCATAAGCTTCCGCAAGAGACAGCGCCACCGGATGCTTTGAATAACTTTCCGCCAAAGCCGCGAGCTCCAGCAGTCTTTCCTTTTCAAACTTATACGGAACAATATCTTTCACATGAAATACGCCTTCCGTCAGTGTTCCCGTTTTATCAAAAACATATGTGTCTACCCGGATCAGATCTTCCAAAACAGCTCCGCTTTTTATCAGAACGCCCTGCTTTGAAGCAGATCCTATCCCGCCCAGAAACGCAAGCGGTATAGAAACCATCAACCCGCACGGACATGCCGCCACAAGAATGATCAATCCTCTGTATATCCACTCTGCCTTCGCCTCCACAAACATCATAGGCGGGAGAATGACAGTTAAAAGCGCGATCAAAATAACGATCGGCGTATAATATTTTGTGAATTTATCTACAAAATGTACGCTCTCCGATTTGTTTTCATTTGCGCTTTCTACAAGCCGCATGATCTTCGCCGCAGTAGAATCATTGTACAGTTTCTCAACTCTGGCTTCCAACACGCTGTTCAGATTGATGCTTCCGCTAAACAGCCTGTCTCCGATCCGCACAGTGACAGGATCCGGTTCTCCTGTCAGCGCCTTCATATCAACTGTTCCCGTTCCGCTTGTCACAACCGCATCAACCGGGATCTTATCTCCCGGATGCAATACGATCGTCTGTCTCAAATTCAGCTCCTGCGGCGGAACGATCTTTTCTGTGTTTCCGATTTTCAGGTTCGCATATTCCGGACGGATATCTATAAATTTCGCAATAGATTTTTTCGTCCTGCTCAGAGAGATTTCTTCTACAAGTTTTCCGACCTGATAAAAGAGCATCGCCGCAACGGCTTCTTTGTAACGTCCTACAAAAAATGCTCCTACAGTCGCTATGATCATCAGTAAGTTTTCATCCAGAAACTGCTTTTTCAAAAATTTCTCTGCCTGCTCTTTATAAATACTGATCGCCGATACAATATACGGCAGTAAAAACAAAAGCATCTCCGCCTTTGATTTCATCTTTGCCTGCATGCTTATTAAGAATGCCAGCAAATATAAAACAAGACCGATCCCGATCTCCAATTCCCTTTTCCTTGTTTCTCTCGTCATTCCTTTTTCCCTTTTCGCCAACTGTCCTTATATTATTCCTGTATATGTTCCATCCCCTGATTGATAATCGTTTTAATGTGCCCGTCTGCAAGAGAATAGAATACCGTCTTTCCTTCCCTTCTGTTTTTCACGAGCTTCATCTGCTTTAAAATGCGAAGCTGATGAGAGATCGCCGACTGAGTCATATTCAGCGTCTTTGCCAGATCGCACACGCACATCTCCGAATGAAACAACACGCTTAACAATTTCAGTCTCGTCACATCTCCGAACACTTTAAAAAATTCCGCAAGATCATTCAGCTCTCTTTCTGCCGGAATGTGTTCCTTTACTTTCTTTACTACATCTTCATGAACATGTATAAAATCGCAGCGTTCTATTTCTGTTTTTTCTTCCTGCATTCGTCTTTTCCCTCCAAATATACAGTATAACGAAAAGAGGCAAAAGCATCAATATCTTTTGCCCCCAAAGCTTAAAACTTAAGATTACTTAAGATTTTCTTTACTGTTTTCTTCTTTCGCCGATCACATTGTCAAACACATCTTCCATACTTTCTTTTCTCTGATCGTCTCTGATCATGCATGCCTGAATCGCCTCATTCAAAGAGAGCATCTTGTCGTCAAGTTCCGACACCATCTTCGCACACTCTTTCAATTCTCTGCTTATATAATCAGGCGCATTCCCTTCAAACTTATAATAAATCTTATGTTCCAAACTCGCCCAAAAATCCATCGCTATCGTTCGGATCTGGATTTCCACTTTTGTATCGACTACGCTGTCGGAAAGAAAGATCGGAACGGATACAAGCATATGATAACTTTTATAACCGCTTTCTTTTGGATTTTTAATATAATCTTTGATCGAAAGAACTTTCAGATCGCTTTGATTGCCGATCATCTCCGCCAGACGGTAAATATCAGATGTAAAGGAACAAATAAGACGTACTCCCGCAATGTCATTGATATAGCGTACCATGTTCTCGATCGACGTCTCATGGCCATACCGCCTTAATTTCTTCACAATGCTTTCCGGCGTCTTTATCCTTGTCTTTATATGCTCGATCGGATTATATTGATGTACATGCTGAAATTCGTCATTCAAAATCTCCAGCTTTGTTCCTACTTCTTTCAGCGCTGCGTTATACAGAAAAATGATCGTCTTCCAGCTATCGACATCCTCATAGCTTTTCAGCGCAGCTTCCACTTGTTGTTCACTCGTCATTTCAGACTGCCTCCGCCAGTTATTTTACTTTTTCATTCTAACATAAATCCTAAGGCATGTCACAGATTTCATTGTTTTTTAAGACTTCTCTTACAGCTCTAATTTCATATCTCCCTGACGGATCCACTTCTTTTTCCGCATAAACTCAGAAATGAGAAGCGTCACCGCCGCAGGAAGGATAAACTGGATCAAAATGATCTTTCCGAGCACGATCACTCCCGCTTCACTTTGCGTCATTACCTGCCATGTCATAAGCGGACCGACAAGTCCGGCCGTTCCCATACCCGACCCCGTAGCGTTGTTCGTCATATGAAGAAGCATTGTTCCGATCGGACCTAAAACGGCGCTTGACAAAATGACCGGAAGCCAGATCAAAGGTCTTCTTACGATATTCGGTATCTGAAGCATCGACGTTCCGATTCCCTGCGCCAGAAATCCGCTGAATTTATTTTCTCTCCAACTAGCCACCGCAAATCCGATCATATTACAGCAGCATCCGATCGTCGCCGCCCCTGCCGCCAGTCCCGACAGATTCAGGATTACTCCAAGCGCCGCGGAGCTGATCGGAAGCGTCAGGATCATTCCCATTAAAACGGAAACGACAATTCCCATCAAAAACGGCTGCTGCTCTGTTCCCCAGTTGATCAAAGAGCCAAGCCATAACATAAATTCAGAAATCGGCGGACCGACAAACAGACCGACTGCCGATCCCGTTCCGATGCAGACCAGCGGAGTCAGTATAATATCAAGTTTTGTTTTACCCGAGATCAAGATCCCGATCTCGATCGCCAGATACGCCGCCGCAAAAGCGCCTAACGGCTCTCCCGGCCCTGCCAGAACCAGATTCCCGTCCACAAGAACCTGTCCGGATAAGATTTTCCCGGCAAATGCACCGATCATGCCGACAACCGCGGCCGAAACGATTACGAGATGTCCCGCTTCTAATTTTCGCGCTACACCGACTCCGATGCCTGCACCTGTCAAACCTGCGGCAATCTTTCCAAGTTCATATATAAGATCTCCTGTGCCGCCTCCCATAAACAACCCGATCTGCTGAATGATCGTTCCTATGATCAGCGTAGCAAAAAGTCCCTGCGCCATGCCGCCCAGACCATCTATAAAAATCCGATCTAAAAGTTTTTTCATTTCTTAAGGTACCCCCACTCGCCTGCATACGCTTCTTTTGCCGCAAAACACGGAGTCGTTTTTCCTTCTGCGTCCACGATTTCGGGGATCATGTCTGACTGCTCAAAATGATAATCCGTCAAAAGCCAGCTTACGATATTTACATTGTCCTTCCTTCCCACAACACAGTCCGGCGCAGCCATAAAAATCATCTGTTCAAGAAAATCTATATCGACTTTATTTTCTTTACTGTACAAAAGAAGATTTTTATGAAACCACAAATACACCCCTTTTACCGTCTCTTCTGTTTCTTGCTCTCCCTCGGTGTCAAGATTTCGCTTTTCCGAATCGAGATATACTGTCTGAAACTTTTCGTCAAATCCAAACTCCTCGATTGCCGCCAAAATTGCTCCGGCATACGGCTCTTCCTGTAAATACTTTTCCAATATTTCTTTGTCATTTATCGTGCATACTCTGATCATCTTTTTACTCCTTTACAAACTCCTGCGTCACATCATGTTTTCTTTTTTCATTTCACCGCACAGACACGATATAAACTTGCCGGCTTTCCCTGCATGTATATTTTGTCCGAGCGCCTGAACTGATACTAATATATCAAAAAGGACTTGCACAAGCAACGGGATTTTTGTATGATAAATTTCATAAACTTTGAAAGGAGCTTCGTTATGTTTCGTTTATGGGGAAAAGAATTTAAAGAAAACAGGCTTCTGCGCGATACTGTCATTTGCGATGAGACAACAGACACCCGCACACATAAGATTTTCAACGCTTTGGACGCCATCTGCTATGAGTTCGATCTAAGCAAGCCTATCTGGCTTGACACAACGATCGCCGACTTCAAACGGCACGCAAAAGCTCGGTTTTATCAGGATAACTTTGTAGACAGCATTGATTTTGATTATTTAGAAATAGAGGTGATCGAGGAATAATCCCCGGTCACCTCTGTCTTTTACCATCTTTCATTATTATCCGATCTATCTGCGCCTCTTATCATCGGCTGATCGTCACTTATTTCTAACCGCCGCCTGTTTCCGGTTGTCATTCATTTCTGATCGCCGCAAGCGGACTTAACTTCATCGCCCTTCTCGCCGGGAAATATCCCGCCGCCGTTCCGACAAGCATTGCAAATCCAAGAGAAACAAGAACAAGCCACAAAGGAATATAAGAAATCTGCCCTGTTGTCATTCCCATCTCTTTGCCCTTCACAAGAGCATTGATCGCCGCAGACATAAGGAAACTTAAAACATTTCCGATCACACCTCCGCCAAGTCCGATAAACGCCGCTTCCAAAAGAAACATCTGACGAATATTTCCAAGACTGCATCCGATCACTTTCATAACGCCGATTTCTTTCGTTCTCTCATAAATAGACATCATCATCGTATTTGCGATTCCGATCGCCGCCACAAACAGCGAAACCGCTCCGATTCCGCCAAGCACCGCCTGAACCATCGCAAACTGTTTCTTCATACTGTCGATATATTCGATGTTCGACGAAACATTATATCCCATCGCCCGAATCGCGTCTGAGACAGCCTCTACGTTTTCCATGTCGTCTGCCTGTACTCTTGCCGACGAATATACAAACTTATTATATGGCTTTCCGCTCTTCGTCGTCGGCTGCCCCGGAATCGCTCTTCCCCGGAATTCTTTTTCAAGATATGTCCGCAGTTTATTGATATCGCAAAACGTCATATATGAATTGACTGTATATGTGTCCGGTCCGCCCTTTAAAACGCCGCTTGCAGATACGACATGTTTTTTCGGAGACGTTTTAGGCGATGCGCTTCCTCCTTCCGCGCCTTCTCCCATGGCTGCTCCTCCCGGATCTGAAGCCGCGCTTTGCGACTGATAGTAACCGTCCTGATCAAGGATAAGAAACACCGCGTCCGTCTGCAAGTCTATATCGGGAAGTTCTCCCGAATCCCAGTATCCTCTTCCCGACGCCTTCTCGTAAAAATTCGTTATCACCGTATTTCCATACACAAGTTCCAACTGCGCGCTGTTCGGATCAGGCAGCCGTCCGCCGTCTTCCAATTCCAGATTCATCGTCTTTAAACCTTCCGGAGTCATTCCCGTCAGTTCGATAAATCCTTCATATTTTCCTTTCAAAGCGACTGCCGTTATGCTCAAGATCGGCTCTGCACTTTTTACATGGGCCACACTTTTCAAATCTTTGATCACATCATCTGTGATGTATTTCTGCGATTCTTCTTCGTCCGAAGACATTCCCGAATAGCCGTACATCATTCCGCCCGAATCTTTTCCCGTCACGGTAATACTTGTCGTTCCTCCGTTTTGCTCCACCTCTTTATACATGGATTCCTGAAGTCCGAGTCCGAGCGATATCATAACTACTATAGAAGCCGTTCCGATCACAACGCCTAGTACCGTAAGAAACGTTCTTAATTTTCTGCGCCGCAGGCTGCTAACGCTCATCCTCAGCAGATCGCTCCACCTCATCAAACAACTCCTCCTCTTCCGCTTCCAGACGTTTTGCTTTTTTCCTCTTCATAATAAGCACGATTGCCACTGCCACAGCAGCGATCACAACTACGGCTGCCGCCAAGATCATTCCGATCGGCAGTCCCCCCTGTTCTTCCGGTATATCTGCCATAGCGCCCAAGTCTCCGGAATCTGACATCGGCATAACAGTAAGGTCAAATTTTTCCTCTGCTGTCGATACATTTCCCGCATCGTCTTCATAAGTTAAGACCAGCTTACATTCTGTATTGTCCATCGTCTCTTCTTTCGCCGTCACGATGGCATCGATCATGCCTGTCGCTCCGGAATCAAGATTTCCGATAAACTGTTCGTTTGATTCGATCATCTTTCCTTCAAAACGAGCTTTCACATTGTACATCTTCACCCGTCCGAGATTGTACAGACTGCAGGAAATATTCGCCTCTTCTCCGACCGCAACCGTCTCCGGCGCGATCTCGATCTTGCTGAACTCAAACCGGGCGTCCTGTATGACCGGAATCGCAAGACTTGACTGCGCCTCATACTGTGCCGCGTTTTTATCTTCGTACTTCATAGACATGCTGATACTGTACGGCTTTTTCACAAGATCCGCACGAGCGTTCAATTCGATGGAAATATCGCTCGTTCCTCCGGCTGAAATTCCGTCAAGATAAATAGAACTTGAACCTGATGCCGGAAGAAATGCGGGAGCTTCCGCCGCACCTTCAGAACCGGATGACGGCGCCTGCATATCGAAAAGCATATTTGAAACAGCAGTTCTCGAAGAAGTATTTTTCAGATGAACGATCAGTTTAAAATTGCTTCCTGCGCGGACTTGCGCAGGCTCTGTATCAAATCCGGTCACGATCACGCGCGGTACGGAAGCGCTTCCCGACTCCGAGCCGCCTGCCGACCCTCCTGCCATAACCGGATCGCTGTTATATACGCCGCCTTGCAAAACACTTGAATCTGCGCCCGAACCTGTGGCGTCTCCCGATCCTGTGTTTCCGTTATCCGCATTTCCGTTATTCGTATTTCCGCCCTGATTTTCCGACGGCTTTTCTTTTGCGGTCGTTTTTACAAAGACATACTTATTCGTCTCATAGGATTTCTCTCCGTCATCGTAAGAAATCTTAAATTCCAGTTTATAAGACTTCCCTGTCACATCTCCTCTTACGATAAGAGGCTTCTCTTCACTCCCCCACACAGCCGCAGTCTGTCCGCCGCTTTTGATCGTAGACAGCTCTTTTTCATAATTCAGCTTATCAAGTTCAAAGGGCCAGTCGGATGCATTCTTGATATCCGGTTCTATCCGCACGTTGTGCGCATCTACATTTCCGTTGTTTTTTACATTGATCCGAAACTCGGATACCTTCTGCCCCGCCTTAAACACAGGCGTCTCCTGCCCGTCGCCGACACTGATCTGAATGTACGCAAGCTCTCTCTTTGACGCCTGACTTCCGGACTCTGTTTTTTCCTCTGCAAACGCCACAAGCGGAGCAAGCATAGACAACACAAACACCATGCATAAAATTCCGATCCCGATCCGTTTCAACGTCATTTTTCTATGCTCTCTCATTTTCCTCTTTCCTCCTGTTTTCTGTAATGTGTACGATTTTTCCGTCTATAATCTCCAATACCCGGTCTGCATATTCCGCCTGACTTCGATCATGCGTGACCATGACAAGCGTTCTTTTCTGCTCTCTTACGAGTCTTTGCATCAGGCGCATCACATCTTGAGACGTATGTGAATCAAGCGCTCCTGTAGGTTCATCCGCAAAAATAATCTTCGGATCATTCACAAGCGCCCTTGCCACGCTTACTCTTTGCTGCTGTCCTCCCGATAACTGGTTCGGCAGATGTTTTTTATGTTTTTCCAAGCTCACCAGATCCAGCATCCTGTCGGCTTTTTTTATTCGTTCTTTTCTCGGCTCTCCGCGAAATGTAAGCGGCAGCGCCACATTTTCCAGCGCATTCATCGTTCCCATCAGATGAAACGACTGAAATATAAAACCGACGTTTTCTCCTCTGAACTTTACAAGTTCATTTTCTTTCATCTGCTCAATATGCTTCCCCGCTACGATCACTTCCCCGCGAGTCGGTTTTTCCAGTCCGGCAAGCATATTCAAAAGAGTCGATTTTCCGGAACCGGACGTTCCGACGATCGCACAAAATTCTCCCTCGTACACTGAAAAACTAACGCCGTCCAATGCCCGGACGATCGAATCGCCGACACGATACAGTTTATACAGGTTTTTCACACTGATAATCTCCCTCACTGTCTCCTCCTTTTTGCTTTCTTTACTCATTTCTGTCTGTTTGTTTTATCTCCTGTCTCAACACATACGAATCTTCGGCAGTCAGATCTGCCTTTTTACGAAACAGCGATGCATTGTTATTTGTATCGTATCATATGTTTTGTTAGATTTCGCTATGTATTTTATGAATAATTTCTTAATATCCGAATCGCATCTGCTCAAAACTTCTGTTTTCCCCCTATAGCAAAAAGGCCGCAAAACATCTGCAGCCTTCCTGCTTTCTTTTCTATTCGATCTGCCAGTCAATAGGCTCTTCGCCTTGCGACTCTAAAAACTCATTCGTTTTACTAAACGGTCTGCTCCCGAAAAATCCACGATATGCCGACAGCGGACTCGGGTGCGGCGCTGTCAATATCAGATGCTTCGGATTGTTCAGCATCGCCTTTTTTCTCTGCGCCGGAGCGCCCCATAAAATAAATACGATCGGACGGTCCTGACCGTTTAACGCCATGATCGCCGCATCCGTAAATTCTTCCCAGCCGATGCCTCTGTGGGAATTCGCCTGATGAGCGCGAACAGTCAGCACAGTATTCAACATGAGAACTCCCTGCTTTGCCCATTTTGTAAGGCATCCGTGATCAGGGATCGCACACCCGAGATCATCATGAAGCTCTTTATAAATGTTGACTAGAGACAGCGGCGCATCCACTCCCTTTTTCACTGAAAAGCAAAGCCCGTGCGCCTGCCCGTTATTGTGATAAGGGTCTTGTCCGAGTATCACTACTTTCACCTTTTTCAGCGGAGTCAAATGAAATGCATTAAATATATCCTCCGCAGGCGGAAAGATCAATTTTGTTCTGTATTCCTCGTTTACCGTCTGAAATAATGTTCTGTAATATGGCTTTGAAAATTCACCTTTCAGCGCTTCATACCAGTCTCCGCTTATACCTGACATCTTTATCACCCTCGTCTTTCTTTCCGTTTGTATCTCCGCCACTTTTATCGGTATTGTCTCTTCATGCAGTCTTTTCCCTTGTTCCTCTAAGATCACAATCTTACAGAAACGCCTTCTTTTGCCAAATACTCTTTCACCTGTCTGATCTCCAGTTCTTTATAGTGAAACAGCGACGCCGCCAGAGCCGCATCTGCCATTCCTTCTGTAAGAGCATCCTTAAAATGTTCTAATTTCCCCGCTCCTCCCGAGGCGATCACAGGAATCGACACACTTTGCGCGATCGCTTTTGTCAGTTCCAGATCGTATCCCGACTTCGTTCCATCACAGTCCATGCTTGTAAGCAAAATTTCTCCCGCGCCGAGTTGTTCCACTTTTTGCGCCCACTCTACCGCATCGATCCCAACGTCTACTCTACCGCCGTTTTTATAAATATTCCAGCCCGAACCGTCCTGACGTTTTTTCGCGTCGATCGCCACTACAACGCACTGACTGCCGAATTTATCCGCCGCATCGCGGATCAGCTCCGGCGTGTTGATCGCCGAAGAGTTAATGGAAATCTTATCTGCCCCTTCGCGAAGAAGCGCCCGAAAATCATCGACCGTGCGGATTCCTCCGCCGACAGTAAATGGTATGAAAACACATTTTGCCACTTCTCTGACCATATCGACTACCGTTTTCCGCTGATCGGAAGACGCCGTAATATCAAGAAATATAAGTTCATCCGCTCCTGCGGCGTCATATGCCTTCGCGATCTCCACCGGGTCTCCGGCATCTTTCAAACCTACAAAGTTGACTCCTTTTACGACCCGTCCGTCTTTTACATCCAGACAGGGAATAATTCTCTTTGTAAACATCACATTCACCTCTTATAATTCCACGAAATTTTTCAATATCCGAAGTCCCGCCGTACTACTCTTTTCCGGATGAAACTGACACGCAAAAACATTTTTTTGTTCTACCGAAGCATGGATATGTACACCATATTCAGCGGAAGCTTTCACTATTTGCTCATCCTCCGCTTTCAAATAATAAGAATGTACAAAATAAACATACGGATCATCTTCTATCCCTTTGAACAGCCTTCCGTTATTCTCTAAATGCAGAGAATTCCACCCCATATGCGGAATTTTTAACCCTTCTGCATTCGGGATCCTGCATATCTTTCCTTTTAAAATCCCAAGTCCTTCCACCCCCGGCGCTTCTTCGCTTTGTTCAAACAACACCTGAAGTCCAAGGCATATCCCCAGAAACGGAATTTCCTTTTCCACTGCTTCCCGGATCACAGCGTCAAGTTGTCGCTTTCTCAGATTCTCCATAGCGTCTCCAAACGCGCCTACACCCGGTAAAACAATCTTATCCGCGCCCAGTATTTCATCTTGTTTCGCCGTAACTGTCACTTCCTGTCCGAGACTTAAGAGCGCTTTTTCCACACTTTTAATATTTCCTGCGTCATAGTCTATAATTGCGATCATATTTTCCTCTCCCTGCTTTTGTTTTTCATTCTATATTTCTCTTTTTCGTTTCTTTATTCCGTACGGCAGTTTTCCGCTTCTCGTTTCGTGTTTCTATCTTCTTTTTCCTCTTCCTGTTTTTACGACCGGAATCGGCGTATGATCTACCGCATCCAGATTTTTAATATATTTTTTCGTCTCTTTTACGATAACCGGGGAAAGGAGCAGCACTGCGGTCAGGTTCGGTATCGCCATCAACGCGTTCAGTATATCCGCCACCTTCCACACAAGATCAAGCGCAAGCACCGGAGCGACAAGAAGCACCGCTACATAGAGAAGCCGATATGGAAGAAGTCCCGCTTTTCCCGCAAAATATTCCACGCACCGCTCACCGTAATACGCCCATCCCAAAATCGTCGAATACGCAAATGAGATAATACCGACGACAAGAATAAGAGGACCGAAAAAGGGAATCTGACCAAATGCCATCGTTGTCAGTTCGCCTCCGTTTACCGCCTCGTCAATATTGATCGCCGGATTTTTCATAATCGTTGTCACAAGCACAAGTCCGGTCATCAAACAGACGACAACCGTATCCCAAAATGTTCCTGTGGAAGAAACAAGAGCCTGACGGACCGGATTTTTTGTCTTTGCCGCCGCAGCCGCGATCGGAGCTGAACCAAGTCCCGATTCATTTGAGAAAAGTCCTCTTGCGACTCCATACTGGATGGCATACCGGATACCTCCGCCTACAAGTCCTCCTGCGGCCGCTCCTTTTGTAAACGCAAGCCGACAGATCGTCGTAACCGCCGGAAGGATGTAATCATAATTGATAAACAATATAACGACGCAGCCTATCACATAGAAAGCCGCCATAAACGGAACAAGCTTTTCACATACTTTCGCAATACTTTTTATTCCTCCGAAAATCACAACCGCCGTCATCCCTGCCACAACAATGCCGACAACAAACGGATCGATCCCAAGGTTCTTACTGCACACTTCCGCGATCGCATTTACCTGAGTCGCGCATCCGATTCCAAAAGAAGCAAAACCTGCCAAAAAAGCGAACGCCAAACCGAGCCACCTCATATTCAGACCGCGCTCCAGCGCATACATCGCGCCGCCCTGCATTCGCCCGTCTTCTGTTTTTACTCTGTACTTTACCGCAATAAGCGATTCGGCGTACTTCGTTGCAATTCCGAAAATGCCCGTGATCCAGCACCAGAATACAGCTCCCGGACCGCCCAGAGCGATCGCTGTTCCGACACCGATGATATTTCCCGTTCCGATCGTGGAGGCAAGCGCTGTTGCAAGCGCTCCGAACTGACTGACTTCTCCGTCTGCCCCCTCTTCTTTTGCAACCGAAAGCCGAATCCCTTTTGTAATTGTCTTTCTCTGGATAAATCCTGTGCGAACTGTCAAAAACAGATGCGTTCCCAACAAAAGTGCGATCATCCCCCAGCCCCATACGAAATCATCTGCCGATTGAATGATCTCGTATATTTTATCATACATACTTATCCCGCCCTCCTTCTTACTTTTACACTCTCTTTTACATTTTTTACTATTGCAAAAAGGGCATACGATATACCGACCGCTGACAGCCGGCATGCCGTATGCCCTCTTACGCAACTATCCTTGAATTATTAGTTGCATTTTAGCACATTTACGCGCTAACGTAAAGCATTGAACTTATAAGTTTTCACGCTTTTGCATCCAATTCAAACCAAAACGCTACTCCATTATCAAAGTTCTCTACTCCGTATTTCTGGTGGAACGATTCCATGATCGCTTTCACGATCGACAGACCGATTCCGTTGCCGCCATATTCTCTTGTATGCGCTTTGTCCACTTTATAGAACTTATCCCACAACTTCGGAATATCTTCTTTCGGAATCGGAGTTCCGCTGTTAAACACAGTGATCCGCACTTTTCCGTCCCCATTTTCTATACGGACTTCTATGCGCTTCTCATTGCCGACATGGTGGATCGCATTCGTAAGATAATTTCGTACAACCTGCTCTGTTTTAAACTCATCCGCCCACACACAGATACTTTCATCGGAAATAAAACTGACCTTTGCCCCTGCCTGCTGAACAAGGATCTCACAGCTTGCAATTACGCCCTTTACAAGGCGCACGATATCAAACCGCTCAAACTGTACTTCATCAGAGCCGAATTCCAACTGATTCAGCGTCAGAAGATTTTTCACCATCACATTCATTTTCGCCGCTTCGTCCATGATCACATCACAGTAAAATTCGCGGCTTTCGGGATCTTCGCTGATTCCTTCTTTCAGCCCTTCCGCATACCCCTGGATAAGGGCGATCGGCGTCTTAAGTTCATGAGACACGTTTCCGAGAAATTCATTTCTCATATCCTCGATCTTTTCTTTCTGTTCGATATCTTTCTGCAGCTGATTATTCGCCTGCTTTAGTTCTGACACCGTTCTTTCCAGCTTCTCCGACATTTTATTGAAATTATTCCCGAGCACACCGATCTCATCCATGCCGCCGCGCGTATACTTGGTATCAAAATTTAAGTTTGCCATCTCCTGGGATAATCCGGCAAGTTCCATGATCGGTCTTGTAATACTTCGGGAAAACATCCATACTAACAGACCTCCGATAACCATTCCGATACATCCGAGATAGATCAAAAAACGGTTTGCAAGAGATGCGCTTTCCGTAATACTTGCATAGGGACACTGCATGATAAACCATGAGCCGTCCATAAATCTTCCCCACATTTTCAAATACTCTACATCTCTTTGTACTTGACTGCTCTTGTCTCTGTAAATCGTGTAGTCCTCATTGCGCTTCAGTATGTTTTCATGATCGACTCCTTCCATTCCGAATAAGCCGCTGAACATTTCTTTCAAACGCGGATCGCTTTCTCCAAGTGTCGTAAGGATCGCATTTCCGCCTCCGTCCACCACGACAAGGTCAACGTTCGCCCGTTCAAGCTGTGTCAGAATATCCCTCACCGAATCAGGATCTGACAGACTCCCGGACTCCAGCTTCGCATTGACGTCATTGTATGTCCTGATCAGATCATCCGCTTTGTGAGACAGATAATAATGTCCTAAAAAAGCGTTATTTATAATAAGGACAAGACCTAAAATAAGACTGAACAATCCGATAAAAATCGCCGTCATCTGACGCCTGATTGAATACTTTATCATCCTTGTATTTCCTCCGGTTAATTGACTTCAAATTTATATCCCATACCCCATATCGTTTTGATATACTCGCCCCTGTCGCCTAATTTACTGCGGAGTTTTTTCACATGAGTATCGATCGTTCTCGCATCACCGAAATAATCATAATTCCACACATTATTCAATATTTTTTCCCTGGACAGCGCAATCCCTTGATTTTCCACAAAATATGACAACAGTTCAAACTCCTTATAACTTAAATCGATCATCTTGTCATTGATCTTAACAATATGCGCCGCCTTATCAATCTTGATCTCTCCCGCTTCGATCACATCTCCGGCAGTATTTCCGAGAGTTCTTCTTAAAATAGCGTTTACCCGCGCCACAAGAATCTTCGGGCTGAACGGTTTTGATATATACTCGTCCACTCCAAGTTCAAACCCTTGAAGTTCGTCACGCTCTTCCGATCTTGCCGTCAGCATGATGATCGGTACTTTGGACGTCTCTCTGATCTCCCGGCAAACCTGCCAGCCATCCATCTTCGGCATCATCACATCAAGGATCACAAGGGCAATCTCCTTATCTTCATAGAAAATGTCCATCGCTTCCATGCCGTCTCCCGCCTCAAGCACAGCATATCCTTCCCGGGTAAGAAAGTCTTTCACAAGTTTTCTCATCCTGCTCTCGTCATCTACAACAAGCACTTTTATATTTTCCACAATATCCACCTCTCATATAAAAATGTACCGGCAAAAATATTCCGATAATTTCTCTTTTATTTTCAGATTACCATACAAATATGTCAATCCTGTGAATTTGTTTTATTTCTCGTCCCAAAACCCCCGTTCCTTTCTCTTGAAAAACAGTATTTTTAGTGCTATTATTTTTAAGATTTATAATTCCTAAGGAGTTTTTTATATGGGACTTACAGAACTTTTCATCCTGGCAGTCGGACTTTCCATGGATGCTTTTGCCGTTGCCGTCTGTAAAGGACTTGCTATGCCGAAAGTCACCTGGAAAAAGATTACCGCCGTCGGTCTTTGGTTCGGCGGATTTCAGGCTCTTATGCCTGCAGCAGGCTACTTTCTCGGCATCCGGTTTAAAGACGGCATTACCGCTATAGATCACTGGATTGCGTTTATACTGCTTTCCATCATCGGAATCAATATGATCCGCGAAGCTTTCTCCGGCGACGAAGAATCTTCAAACGACCTTTTAGATTGCAAAACGATGTTCCCTCTGGCTGTTGCGACAAGTATTGACGCTCTGGCCGTAGGCATCACCTTCGCCTTTTTAAATGTACATATTATTCCTGCCGTTTCATTTATCGGCGTAATAACGTTTATCATCGCTGCCGCAGGTGTAAAAATCGGAAACATATTCGGGACAAGATACAAATCGAAAGCAGAGCTTGCCGGAGGTATCATCCTGATTCTTCTCGGCGTTAAGATCCTGCTCGAACATCTCGGCATATTTTAAATGAAAAACTTTTGATCCGATATTTTTATCGGCAAAAGTATTACATCAGGGAGACTTTTATTATTATGGAAAAGAAAAATTCATTCATGCAGACGAAACCTGTTTTTTCTCTTCTGCTTTCTATGTCTGTACCTATGATGCTGTCCATGCTTATTCAATCGCTTTATAACATCGTTGACAGTATCTACGTTTCCAGACTTGGCACAGATGCTCTGACTGCCGTTTCGCTTGCCTATCCGCTTCAAAACGCGATCTTATCCGCAGCGGTCGGAATCGGCGTCGGGATCAGCTCCGCTATCTCCATTCATTTAGGAGCGGGAAATCGGGAAAAAGCCGACCGGGCGGCGACTCTGGGAATCGCCCTTACATTGATCCACTGCATCTTTTTTATCATTGCAGGTCTGACGATCTCCGAACCGTTTTTAAAACTTTTTACAGACAACCCGAAAATATTAAACGACGCATCCATATATACGGAAATCGTACTTTGCCTTTCTTTCGGCTCTCTTTTTCAAATTGCATTTGAAAAGATCTTCCAGGGAATCGGTGAAATGAAGATTACAATGTACCTTCTCATCGCCGGCTGTGTCGTCAATATTATACTCGATCCGATCCTGATCTTCGGATTGCTCGGTTTCCCGGCGCTTGGCGTTGCAGGCGCTGCCATCGCCACCGTGATCGGACAGATCAGCGCCTTACTCTTATACATCATCGTATATAGAAGAAACTCTTACGCGGTACACATCAGCTTCAAGCATCTTGTCTTTGATAAAGCGATCATCAGACAAATTTACAGTGTCGGAATCCCCTCTACTGTTATGATGCTCCTGCCGTCTATATTGATCAGTGTACTAAACAGTATACTTACTGCATTTTCAGACGTTTATGTCGCAGTTTTAGGCGTTTATTTCAAACTTCAGACTTTCATCTATATGCCTGCAAACGGAATCGTACAGGGAATGCGTCCGATCATCGGGTACAATTACGGCGCCGGTGAAAGTTCCCGCGTCAAATCAACAATACGATACAGCCTGCTCACTGCGGCAGGATTGATGTTGACAGGAACGATCCTCGCTCTTGCCCTTCCGAAACAGATTCTCTCTCTGTTCGATGCAGACGCCGCTTTAATGAGCGCCGGAGTCACTGCTCTTCGCATCATCAGCCTCGGATTTCTTGTTTCTTCTGTCGGTCTGATCTATTCCGGCGTATTTGAGGCGATAGGAAACGGGCGGAATTCTCTGATCATCTCTTTGCTCCGCCAATTTGTGATAACAATCCCGTTAAGTTTCATCCTCACCCGCTTTTTCGGACCTACGGGCGTATGGATCTCATTCCCTGTAGGTGAGCTCTGCGCTTCCGCCGCGGCGTTCTGCCTATTAAAAAAATATCAAAACGGAGCATTCTCGCCTCTTTGACGGGATGCTCCTTCTATATAATACGACATCCTCAGCAAAACCATTTTAATTACCGAAAGGAGATTTCCCTATGAAACACTCTTTGCAAATGTCTGAAACACTCCGCTTAGGAATCATCCTCGCCTTATCCGGCGGATTTATGGACGCCTACTCTTATCTTGAACGGGGAAACGTATTCGCAAACGCCCAAACCGGAAATCTGCTCCTATTCGGTGTAAATCTCGCGGAAGGGAACTATTTTGCCATGCTCAGCTATCTCCTCCCTGTTCTCGCGTTTACTCTCGGCATCTTACTTGCCGATACTGTGCGCTGCCTCAACATACGACTCCACTGGCGTCAGCTTTCCGTTCTGTTGGAAGCTGTTATTTTAATATGTGTAGCCTTTTTCCCTCACTCTTTAAATCCCCTCGCAAACTCACTCACCTCTTTTGCCTGCGGCATTCAGGTCGAAAGCTTTCGCAAGATCCGCAACAGAGGAGCGGCTACAACTATGTGTATCGGAAACTTAAGAAACGGAACCGAGAATCTGCACCGCTTTCTGCGAACCCATGACCGTAAAGCATTCTACAACGCCCTTCTTTTCTACGGCATTATCCTCTGCTTTATAATCGGAGCAGTCCTCGGAAACTTCGTCATCAAACGCTTTCATGAGAAATCGATCCTCGTATGTTCAGCGCTTTTGTTTATTGCATTTTTCATGATGTTTGTCAACAAAGAGCAAAAATAAATTCTGCAGACCGACACCGGTTTCCACAGTTATAACTCGATTTATCAATGCTCAAAAAAACAATGACCACAAACTCAGTTTTTGAATTTTCAGAATTTTTTGTTAATTGTCCATTTCAATCCGGAATGTGTTAAAAAACAGCTTTTAATATCCTGTTTTAAATTGACAATCTCCTCTCCAAACGATATATTCATAATAGAATTTTATACTTATTTATGAATCTACAGAAATTAGAGGAGACAATGATGAAAACAAGAATGAAAAAATTGCTTGCGGGGATGTGTGCGGTTCTCATACTTCCCATCGGTTCCGCGCAAACTGTTCTTGCCGAAGAGCCGGAACAAAACTTCCCGATATCCGTAGAAAAAGCGGTAAATCAGACATTAAAACTATGGTACGGTTCTCCTGCCAAAATTAATACTGCCGAATCCAGCGGCGGCGAATGGATGCAGCAATCTCTGCCTCTCGGAAACGGGAATCTGGGAAATTTGATTTTCGGCGGAATCTCAAAAGAAAGAATCCATTTCAACGAAAAAACACTTTGGACAGGCGGTCCTTCATCGAGCCGTCCCAACTACCAGTTCGGAAATAAAGCAACGGCATATACTGCCACAGAGATTGAAAATTATCGAAAACTGCTTGATGACAAATCTTCTAATGTATTTAACGATGACCAAAGTCTCGGCGGTTACGGTATGGGGGCAAAAATCAGATTTCCGGGCGAAGACAATCTAAACAAAGGCAGTTATCAAGATTTCGGCGATATTTGGCTTGATTTTTCCGCAATGGGAATCACTGACGATAATGTGCAGAATTATCGGAGAGAACTGAATTTACAAACCGGAATTGCATCAACAGAATTTTCTTATAAAAATGTTTCTTACAAAAGAGAGCATTTTGTAAGCAGTCCGGATCAGGTAATGGTAACAAACCTCTCCGCTTCTGAAAAAGGAAAACTTAATTTCAGCGCAAAAATGGAACTAAACAACGATAACTTAGAAGGAAAGCTTACATTCGATGTCCGGAATCAAACTTGCACTATCGAAGGAAAAGTAAAAGATAATGATTTAAAATTCCGTACAACTATGAAACTCCTTCTAACCGGCGGCGAGATAACGGCAGATGAAAAAAATCAGGTTTACCGGATTAAAAATGCAGATCAGGTCACAATCATAATGGCTGCCGAGACAGATTACAAAAACGATTATCCTACTTACCGGGACAAAGAGAAAAATCTGTCGAATGTTATCGACACCCGGATCAATGACAGCTCGAAAAAATCTTACGATGAATTAAAGCAGACGCATATAGAAGACCACCAAAGTCTTTTCGACAGAGTAAGTTTAGACTTAGGAGAGTTTCAGACATCCGTTCCGACAGATCAGTTGATAGACGAATATCGAAACGGCAGCTACTCGCACTACCTGGAAACTCTTGCATTCCAATACGGACGTTATCTGACAATAGCCGGTTCCAGAGGTACGCTCCCAAGCAACCTTGTCGGCTTATGGACAGTAGGTCCTTCCGCGTGGACGGGAGATTATCATTTTAACGTCAATGTACAGATGAACTATTGGCCGGTATATTCAACGAACCTTGCCGAATGCGGAACAACTTTTGTAGATTACATGGATAAATTAAGAGAACCGGGACGCCTGACGGCAGAAAGAGTTCACGGTATTAAAGGGGCTGTCGATAACCACACCGGATTTACCGTACATACGGAAAACAATCCTTTCGGCATGACCGCTCCTACTAACGCGCAGGAATACGGCTGGAATCCGACAGGAGCGGCATGGGCTGTCCAAAACCTTTGGTGGCATTACGAGTTTACGCAGGATGAAGCATATTTAAAAAATACTATTTATCCGATCATGAAAGAGGCGGCACAATTTTGGGACTCTTATCTCTGGACGTCAGAATACCAGAAAATCAACGACGAAACTTCGCCTTATCACGGTGAAAACAGACTTGTAGCAGCGCCTAGTTTTTCAGAGGAACAAGGACCGACCGCAATCGGAACAACTTACGACCAATCTCTTATATGGGAATTATATAACGAATGTATCCAGGCAGGCAAAATCGTCGGAGAAGATGAAGCTGTTCTGCAATCTTGGGAAGAAAAGATGCAAAAACTTGATCCGATTGAAATCAACGCTACAAACGGAATTAAAGAATGGTACGAAGAAACCCGTGTAGGTCAGGAAACCGGACATAACAAATCTTATGCAAAAGCAGGAGATCTGGCAGAGATCGCAGTACCTAACAGCGGATGGAATATCGGACATAACGGAGAGCAAAGACACGCCTCCCATCTGGTCGGACTCTTTCCCGGAACATTGATCAACAAAGAGAATCCGACTTACATGAACGCCGCTATTCAATCATTGACCGAACGAGGAGAATATTCTACAGGCTGGTCGAAAGCAAACAAGATCAATCTCTGGGCGAGAGCCGAAAACGGAGAAAAGGCATATAAGCTTTTGAACAATCTGATCGGAGGAAATTCTTCCGGTCTCCAGCATAATCTCTTCGATTCTCACGGATCCGGCGGAGGAGACACAATGATGAACGGAACTCCGGTATGGCAGATCGACGGCAATTTCGGTCTTACTTCCGGCGTAGCAGAAATGCTTGTTCAATCGCAGTCAGGCTACACACAATTCCTCCCCGCAATTCCAGACGCATGGGAAAAAGGAGAGGTCAGAGGTCTAAAGGCCAGAGGTAACTTCACGATCGGCGAAAAATGGGCGAACGGCATTGCGGAAGCCTTTACCGTACGTTATGACGGCAATAAAGACAGCGCTGTTTTCACAGGATCATATAAAAATATTACTTCTGCAAAGATCTACGAAGACGGCAAAGAAGTTCAGGTGACAAAAGATACCGATAAAGATCGTATTTCCTTTGAGGCAGACGCCGGCAAGACATATACGATCGATATATCCGAAACAAATATAAACGAACTAAAAGAGCAGGCGTCTACATTTTTAAATCAGCTTCACCCTGATCTCATCAATGCCAAAAACGAACTGCAGACAGCAATCGATCTTTCTTCAAAAGAATTAGGTACAGTTCTGACAAAAGTCAAACTAATGGATCAGTTATATCGCTCCTATCTGAATAAGGCAGAAAACATATATTATCTGACCGACAAAGATAACTTAACCTATTCACAGATCGACACGCTTTACAATCAGCTTCGCAAACTGCGCAAGACTCTGTTGGAAAACACCGGAGATTTAGAGGATTATCAAAACGCCGAGAACCAATTTACAGATCTTAGCGCACAATTAGAAAAACCGATGGCAAACCGGATCATTTCATTCAGCAAAGATTCCGGTGTCATCACAGGAAACGACCGGACACTTACTTTGAGTAAGAGTTCAGACGCCAAAGACTTTGAGATCCGTTATACAACAGACGGAAGTATTCCGAGACATACATCTGACCGGTATGAACACCCTCTGCAATTAGACAATAAAGAAAATACCGTTGTCAGAGCGGCGCTGTTTTATAACGAACAGAGAGTCAGCCCTGTATACACAAAGAAATACATAGCAAAAAGCATAAAGATCCAAGACGTAACCGTATCTCATACAGAGGACTGGGGCAATAACTATGTAAAAGCCGGTATGATCGATCAAAACACTTCGACACGGTGGGCATCCAAAAACGTAGACGCTTCTAAACCGTTGGAGATCACATTGAATTTCTCCGAAAAAGAAACGCTCGATCAAATGAATTTCGATCTGTTCGTATCCAAAAATAACGGAATCGGCGCTTTTGAAATTCAGGCGCTTTCTGACGGAACATATCAAACTGTGTATGAAGGAACAAAAATGGGAAATATCGACGACAAAGTCGGCGATATCGACGGCGGAAGCGGCGGATATCACGCTTATTACTTCGCCGAATTCCCCGAAACAACGACAGAATCCGTAAAGGTAATATTAAAACCGAGATTCTTAGGCGAACCGTCACTATATGAAATAGCGCCTCTTTACACAGGCGTACAGGCAGACGGCACCGGAGATACGTCAGAATTAGAAAAAATGATACGTTTGGCAGAAGAAGCAGACAGAACTGCCGACCATTATGTAAACGCGCCGCAAACATTAAAAACCGCGTTTGAAGAAAGTATTTCAGACGGGAAAGAACAACTGAAAGCATCACAGGATATCATTGATTCCCGTACTGAATTTTTATCTGACAGATATCACCGTCTCGGATTCGGAACGACAGATAAGTCCAAATTAAACGCATTGATCGCAGAGGCGGAAAACGAACTGAACGGGGAATATACAAACGATTCTTTATACCAACTGAAAAAAGTTCTCTCAGACGCCAAGAAAACAGCCGATGACGAAAATGTAAAACAACCGGCCGTCGATCAAATGACAGAAAAACTACAGGCAGCATTAAACAATCTCGAACAAGGCGGATTCTCTGAAACACTGATCCCATCCGGCGATTTACAAGGATCTGGAAAATGGATTCAGGCAGGAGATTTCAAGGCGACAGAACATGACGATGCAGGGCCTCTGACTTATAAATTCAACGGAAATTCGATACAGGTTTCCACGGTCAAAGGAGATGATCACGGCGTTATCCGGGTAACGATCCTAGATCAAAATGAGAAACAGATCTGCCAGGAAGAAATTGATACATATGCCGAAAAGCGCATAGAAGGCGCCGAACTGATACAGAAAGACTTTCCGGAGGACAGCTACACAATTCAATTTGAACGTGTCGGAAAAAGTCCAAACGGATCACCGGAAAAAAGAGGATGGGTCGAAGTCGGAACACTGAAGATCCGTACAGAAAAGAAAGAAATCGTAGACCGAAGCAAATTGGAAGAAGAACTGACGATCTGCGACGGACTGAATAAGGACAAATACACGGAAGAAAGCTGGAACAAATTACAAAAAGCAGTCAACAGCGCCAGAGAACTCCTAAACAAAAAGGATGAAGAAACGTGTACTTCCGAAATGAATGATAAGGCAAATGAAGTTCGGAATGCAAGAAATAGTCTTCAGGAGATAAAAGTTGATACGTCCGCATTAAACGACGCGTTAAAAGCCGCAAAATCCATTTCCCGGGAAGGATATACGGAAGAAAGTTTTGAAGCGTTAACACAGAGCATTTTAGAGGCAGAAGCTTTATTAAACGGCACATATACCCAAAAAGAAGTCGATGAAAAAACCGCCGTTTTAATACAGCGTATGAAGGATCTACGCGCAGATAAAACTTTGCTTCAGGAAAAATATAACAAAATAAAAGATATGACTCAAGGCAACGCAACAGATGCTTCCTGGAATGATTTCACCAGACTTCGAGAGCTTGCAAATGCAATCTTAACCGATCCAAACGCAACGCCTGCGGAAGTATCCGATATACTGAATCAATTAAATACATTTGAATTCGCATACAAAGATGATCCTGATGAGGGCGGAAATAAAGACCCACAAGAACCACTCGAGCCGCAAAACCCACAAAATCCGCAAAACCCACAAAATCCCAATAGCGGAAATCAGGGAAATACAAACACTTCCCATGCGGATACCAGTGTAAAAACAGGAGATGGCACACCTCTTTTGCTTCCTCTTGCCACAATGTGCAGCATCATAGGATTGCTTTATATAATGCACAAAAAACGAAAACTCGGATAAAACACCTTATCCGTCAAGATATCGGATAAATCCGGATTTCGGCTCATTACCGTAATACAAAAGCCGTGACCTCTGATTACTCAAAGGTTACGGCTTTTGTAGTGCGGATGATTTTCTTTCAGCCCAATGCTATAAATTTCATCCATAGCATGAATCAACTCATGAAGAAGAGTAGATTTCTTCTGTTCTTCCTTTGCATCTATGTTTAATAAAATCTTCTCCGGTAGATAATGAATCTGTCCGTACAGTCTCCGGCTTCATCGTGTAGGTTTGCGGTTTCTTCCACGATATACTCCTTATAAAGTACTTTCATTTTTTCAGGTATCTTCATACAAGTTTCCCTCCGTTCTTTAAAATGGATATAAAAATACCACAGACCTTTTCGACCTGTGGCTTTTAATCGTCTCTGTGATTCGGACAATTCATACATATTTTCCTAAAATCCGGTGTCTGAACTACTTTTTTCGGCGCTGTGAATTTAGGTGCACACCCTTCAATAACCATGTGGATATCGAAACATATTGCATCATCAACACATTCGTCCATCAATGGACAATCAACCTTTTTCGTTAACGGTTGATGTAATTGCAAGATATACTCTTTAACTTGACTTTTTCTATATGTGGCGGCAAAATATTACCATACACAGGAGGTGCAACAAAAGACCCTAAATAAAAAACATTAAAAGCGATAGCCCGTGTACTGGGTCTTTCTTTGAATGATTTTGATGACAACGAACCAACCACCCTCGCCGCCCACTTTGACGGTGATGAGTATACAGAAGACGAACTTGACGAGATTCGCCAGTTCGTAGAATTTGTTAAATGTATTTACCCAGGCAACTGGGAGGGCAGCTTCCACCTGCTTCGGAGGTCTTACGAAGGGGGTGGTAATTATGAGTACATATGAAGAACTGATGATCATTATAGCCACTGCTGGCTTGATTGTCTCCATCCTTAATATGAAAAATAAAAAGTAGCCGCCCTGTCTCTGGTAAAGATAGCGACTACTTTTTGTAACTAGATTATTTATCTTGCCCGGAGCAGATGGGGTGCAGCCATCTCCTCCAGTTGTTTTGTTAAGTACATTATAGCAAATGTACCATAAATGTCAAGAACTGCTCCTGCTCCACAGCGGGCAGGGGAACAACTGAATAACGTATTTACCCAGGCAGCCGAGGGGCGTGCTAGTTCCCGATCCAGTCTTGTGGAAAGGGGAAATGCTTATGAGTACATATGAAGAAATGCAGATTTTACTTACATTTGCTCTGCTTGTAGTTGCAATTCTGAATTTGAGACATAAGTAAGCCGCCCTGTATCTTGGTCGGATAGGACGGCTTACTTTGTAAACGGTTATATTCGCCGGATCGGGTAGCTTGCACCTACCTATCGGCTGTCTTGTTAAATACATTATAGCAAATGTACCATAAATGTCAAGAACCGCTCCTGCGCCAACAGAAACGGGTTACTGTCAAGTAATCGTTGGCAACTTTCTTTTTGATTTATCTTTTTGTTGAAATAGCATGTTTTGTCGAAGTTTAATATCCAGCCATATGCAATAGTCTTTTTCTCTCCCCCTGTATCTTTCCGTTTAACCCAACCATATGCCCAATCACCGGATATTCATATCCTTTTCCATCC
>ULYA01017151.1_pt1 | contig 87090 bp, 62 predicted proteins | sample 1961821 | NCBI WGS metagenome assembly ULYA01 (sample SAMEA4835853, study PRJEB28245) | human gut metagenome | biome: gut microbiome; material: fecal sample | place: Denmark | collected 2008 | reverse complement strand
TGATAAAGTTTTTCTTTTGTGGTAAAATGTGGTATATGTAATCATAATAAACAAAGGAAAAGAGGCGTTATTTTATGAAAGAAAAAGATTGTATTTTCTGTAAGATTGCGGCAGGTGAAATTCCGTCTGCAACGCTTTATGAGGATGATGATTTTCGGGTAATACTGGATCTTGGACCGGCATCAAAAGGTCATGCATTGATTCTTCCGAAAGAACATTACCGCAATTTATATGATATTGATGAGGAAGTAGCTGCAAAAGCGATGATTCTTGCTAAAAAGATGGTAAATAAACTAACAAAAGTTCTTGATTGCGACGGATATAATATTGTTCAAAATAATGAAGAGTGTGCAGGTCAGAGCGTATTTCATTTTCACATGCATCTGATACCGAGATATAAAGGGGATCAAGTCGGTCTTGGTTGGAAGATGGGAGAGTTGTCGGAAGAAGATAAAAAAGAAATTTTGGATAAAATGAAGTAAACCGGAGAAATTATGTTAACAGGTAATCGTGAATACAACGAGATTTATAAAAAGTATAAAAATCTCGTCCTGAAAGTTGCGTATATTTATTCAGGTGATAATTACGATGCGGCAGAAGACATAACTCAGGATACATTTCTTAAACTATACATAGGATTTGAAGAGCTGAAAGATGGAAATGTTTCGGCATGGTTATATACAACAGCAAAAAATTCTGCGCTGAATTTTAATAAAAAGTTCAAAAGGGAAGTGCTGTCTGAAGATGATGGATTGTATAAAAACAAAGAGCAGTTTGGAGAAAGCTTAGAAACGGAATTTATAGAGAAAGAGGAAGTTTTATACAAAAAGCAATTCCATGAGAAAATAATGGCAGCATTGTCAAAGAAGAATCCAAGATGGTATGAAGCAATCATACTTGTTTATTACATGGATATACCGCAGGTAAAAGTGGCCGAAATAATGGAAATTAGGAAAGAAGTCTTACATGCTTTGCTGCATAGGGCTAAGAAATGGATACGTAAAAAGTTCGGTGCGGAGTATGAAGAGATGCAGGATAAAGATGGTAGAATTCCTTAGAAAATAAGCAGCAGCTACTTCTAAGATAGTTGCTGCTTAAATAAGAGTCAGGATGAATGTTTGGATAAACGCTTGGAATAATATATTGTTTTTGAAAACATTTATTTGGATGCCTGAGTGATCATAGAGATGATCGTGTCAATCGAATCTTGTTGGTTGGAATTACGCATTGCATCGACGTATGAACCACGTTTTTCAAACAGTTTATATACAGTGGAAGTAAGGGTTTCTTTTGTAAGATCTTCTTCCTCTAAAACCATACTGAATCCCTGACGTTCAAAAGAGCGGGCGTTTAATATCTGATCTCCACGGCTTGCTTTGGCAGAAAGCGGAATCAGAAGGTTTGGTTTCCTAAGAGCAAGGAGTTCGCATATTGCGTTTGCACCGGCTCTGGAGATGACAATCTCGGATAATGCAAAAATGTCGCGAAGCTCATCTTTTACATATTCAAATTGACAGTATCCTTTTGTGTTTTTTAAAGATTCATCGGTTTTTCCTTTTCCGCATAAATGAATGATTTGGAAATCTTTCAGCAGACATGGAAGGCTCTCTCTGACCGCATTGTTTACAACAACAGAACCAAGACTTCCGCCGATTACGAGGATAACAGGTTTATCTGCAGTGAATTTGCAGAGATCCATTGCTGCGATTTTATTGCCTGAGAGAAGTTCCTGTCGGATCGGAGAACCTGTAAGGACGGCTTTCCCTTCCGGAAGGCAATCCAATGTTTCAGGAAAATTACAGCATATTTTTGCTGCGGACGGAATTGCGATTTTATTAGCAAGACCGGGAGTCATATCTGATTCATGAATAATCACCGGAACTTTACATTTTTTTCCGGCGAGTACAACAGGAACAGATACAAATCCGCCCTTTGAAAAAATGACATCGGGTTTTAAATTTTTAATCAGTTTGCGGGCTTCTCCAAAACCTTTAATAACACGGAAAGGATCGGTAAAATTTTGTAAACTGAAATAACGGCGAAGCTTCCCGGAAGAAATTCCGTGATATGGAATGCCAAAAGGCTCGATCAGATCTTTTTCAATACCGTTATAAGAGCCGATATAGTGAATATCAAAACCAAGTTCCCGAAGTTTTGGAATTAAGGCGATATTAGGAGTTACATGTCCGGCAGTTCCGCCGCCGGTTAAAATGATTCGTTTCATAAAGTTACCTCCGGTAATAGTAGCACATGGCTAAAGCTAATTTCATCTTAACCTTATTTGGTGAAATGTCAAGGAAAAATATAGGACAGAAAAAGGGGTAAGGAATGAAAAAACTGAAAAAATTATCACTGAAAAAAGAAATAGAAAGAGAAGCAGAAGCACTTGAAAAAGAAGTTTCAGGACGAAAAGATCTTGACCATATAACCGTATCTGAAGATATGGAAGAAGCTTTGTTTCAAAAAATACAAGATTATGAATATGAAAAACGGGCAAAAGTTGTATATCGTAAAAAGAAAAGGCGTTATGCAATAATTGCTGTTGCGGCTGTGTTTATTCTTGTATTTGGAAGCGTGATGACTGGAGTAGGAAGTAAATCATATTGGAAAGTATGGTGGGATAGGGATGAAAGTGGAGAAAAGGCATCATATATAGATGTTGAAAATATGGATTTGCAAGAAATAGAAGATACAAATGAAGTGTATATTTATAAAGAGATATCAAAACAACTGGGAATACTGCCAGTGAGATTGATTTATAAACCAGATAGGATGGCATTAAAAAATTATGAAATAAATCAAGATCTAAAAAAGGCGACATTATTATATAAACATGAAGACGAAGTAATTAAATATACTATGTATATGAATGATGTAGATTCTTCATTTGCACAGAAAGAACCAGATAATTTGATTAATGAGTATGTTCTTTGTCTAAATAATGGAATGGAAATTCAAGTGAAAGAATATGAGGAAAAAGAAGAAAAAGTAAAGCGATATGAGGCAGAGTTTGAGTATGCCGGGGCTCAATATGAGATTAAAGGAGTAGTTGAAAAGGAAGAATTTGAAAAAATTTTAAAAAATTTATATTTTTCTAAGTAAAACGCGTAAGTTTTTTCCTGTTTGGTTGTTTACTTAATAGAGAAGCAAAAAAGAGTAAAACATCAAAGAGGAATGAGAAAAGTTATGAAGAGACGTATTTTATCTATATTAGGAAGCGCTGTTCTGTTATGCGGAATTGTTGCAGCGTCTGCGACAAATGTCAGAGCATCAGACAGAGAGTTAAAACAAGTTGACGGTTCATATCTTACGACTGAGGAGAGGTCTATAGGATATACATCTTCTCCTGATTTAAGGGGAGTACATCTGATGGATGGCGAATCTATCATATCAAAAGCAGGAATCTCCCGTATATATGCATATGGATCTACTACGGCAAACCATGAAGTAAAATATATAGCAACAATCGTGTATGTCGATCAATATGATGAAAAGAACGATGAGTGGGGGCAGATAGACGCATGGGTTGCAGAGGATGAGAATAATTATTACTTATCTACGGCAAAATCTTTGAAAGTAGACAGAGGTTATTATTACAGAGTTCATTGTGATCATATCGCGGGGAATGAATATCCGTATGAAGAAAATGCTTCGACTACAAATGGAATATTAATCCCATAAAGTGCATATAATGAATTATCCTCTTTTTAAGTCTTGAGAGCAGCCGTCACATTGACGCTTCGGCAACTAATAATCAGTACATGATTTGAGAACCTGTTCCGAAAAACACCACATATTATTCGCGTACATATGACGGCTGCTCTCAGGATTTAAAGAGGGGGGTTGCTTTTTATACATTATACGATATGAGCTGAAAAACTTCTACTTGTAAATGAAAAAATGTAATGACAGAGTAAGATAGGGATAAGACCGAGTGCATAATGCACCCGGTTTTTTACTGTATCAAAATAATAAAGTTATGTAAAAAATGCACAAAATTATTTAAAAACAGGTGGAAATATTAAAAAGTGTAGACAAAAACAAGTTGAAAGGATTATTATAGAAATAACTGTATCCGTGTGTCCGGATGATTAAAGCTGGGATGAGAGATGGATACATAGAAGGAGAAAAAGAATAATATGAAAAAGAAAAGAGTAGCGGCGCTTGTAATGGCAGCAATACTCGGTGTGACAGGATTTTCCGTTCCGGGTATTGGGGTTGTTCAGGCGGAAGAAGCTCACACAGAAACGAGTGGGGATGCTGAACAGCAAGAAACAAATCTTGCGGCAGACAGGGGAAGTACTGCGCGGGCATCTAAGTTTCTTGCGGCATCGGGCAACCTTCCCGCAAGAGAACCGGGTCTTGCATTTGACGGGATTTCCGATAATAATGGACAGGCTGATAATAGTAGATGGCAAAGTGGAGAAGATGCAGAGTTTTCAGAACAGTGGCTGGAAGTGGATCTGGGGGGAACTTGCGTTGTATCAGAGATAAAAGTTGATTTCTTTGCAAGATTGTACGGAGATTTCCGTGTGGAAGTTTCGGATTCTAATTCGGAGGATGCAGTGTGGAAAGAAATTGCAACTGTAGATATGCCGGAAGGTACAGATCTGAACTTGAAAAAAACTGTTGATGTGAAAGAAAACGGAAAAGCGAGAGAAATTCCACGTTATATAAGGCTTTACTTTACATCAGGAAACAGTCAGGCGGCAAACCGCAGTATCGGTGTGCGGGAATTTCAAGTGATCGGAACGAAGAAAAGTGAAAGTGGTTATGAGACGATCACAGGAAATATCGCATTGAATAAGACGGCGTCTGCTTCAGGAGTAGAGGCAGCAATGCCGAATCTGACTGCAAATCTTGCAGTTGACGGACAGAAGTCAGATTCTTCCAGATGGTCTGCACCTACAATGAAAAACGGAACTTCACCAAATCAGCAGCAGACCCCGCAGTGGCTTGAGATAGATCTGAGAAATGAGGTTACGAATATTACAAGCATCGATCTTTATTTTTATAAGCTTGTGTATTCAATCGACTATGAGATTCAGACAAGAGCTGATAAAAAATCAGATTGGAAAACTGTTAAGCATGTGACATGTCAGCCGGGAAATGAGCAGAATAAGCATGACAGTATTACAGATGTAGAAGGAAAGAGACTTGATCGATATGTGCGTTTTTATTTTAACAAAGTAAATACAAACGCGGGAGGCAACAGTGTTTCTGTTCAGGAAATTGAAATAAACGGCGATCAGGTACAGACACCGGAAGTGACTGATCCGGCGCCGGAAAATGCGAAAGAAGCGATGGACTCTGTAAAGGCGCTTGAAGCGATCACAGTAGATTCTAAGACAGTTCCGCTTCCGAATATGCCGGAAGGATTTAGCATCAATGTGAAGGGAAGCGAATATCCGCAGGTTATTTCGGATGAAGGTGAAATCAGTGATCATAATATGTATGATTATGATATGGATGTGATATTGGAAGTTGTAAATGAAAATAATCCTGAAGATAAGGCAGAGAAAACATTTCAGGTTCATGTGCCGAATAAAAAGGAAAAACATGCAGAACTTTATCCTGAGATAAAAAAACAGAATGAAGAGCCGGAAGTGATTCCGAGCGTTCAGGAATGGTATGGATATGAAGGAGATGTGAAGCTTACAGAAAATTCCCGGATCGTTTTAAAGGACGGCGCAGGAGTAGGACTTAATAAAGTGGCATCCCAGTTTAAGAGTGATATGAAAGACATTACCGGAATGGAACTTGAAATCGTAAACGGAGAAAGCGGAGACGGAGACGATATACTGATCGAGTCATTGCCGGAAGATACATACGATACAGGTGAAGAAGGATACTTACTGAAAGCAGATGACAGTGGTATTCATATCAGCAGTAACGGATATACCGGATGTTTGTATGGAACAAAGACGTTAGAGCAGGTGTATTATACACAAGACGGAACGTATTCTTTCCCTAAAGGTGTGACAAGAGATTTCTCTCAATATGAAGTACGCGGAGTAATGATCGATATCGCGCGTGTTCCGTATCGCTTGGATGCTTTGAAAGATATTGTGAAGACGTTTTCGTTCTATAAAATTAATGAAGTACATTTTCATCTGAATGATAATCGTCATTCGGGAGCTACGACGGGACGTGAAGATTATAATAACTGGAAAAATTATAAAGGAATGTTCCGTTTGGAAAGTAAAACATTCCCGAGTTTAAAGACAGATCCTCAGAATAATACATATTACAATGATGAAAACGGAGCTTATGGTGGAGAACCGCAGTATACGGCGGAAGAATATAAAGATCTCCAACAGTTTGCGATGGACTGCGGAATGAATCCGATTTCGGAAATCGATGCGCCGGGACATTCGTTGTTATTTAACAGATATGTGAGAAACAATATCGAGGAAATCAGAAAAGTACAAGGTTTTGAAAACATGCCGGAAGACGGAATTAAAAGCGACCGGGACTGGGAGCTGCTTTCTGTAAAAGGAGAAAGCGGACAGTGGGCGTTAAAGTTTCTTAAGGCGCTGTATAGCGAATATCTGAACGAAGCAGATCCTGTATTTTTAGGAGACACGGTTGATATCGGCGTGGACGAATACTGGAGTATTAAGAACGATGAATTTGACGGAATGCGTAATTATATCCGTGAGATGGCTGACACCGTTCAGGAAAGCGGAAAAAAAGTACGTATGTGGGGATCTATGAAGCAGTATTTTGATGATAAAGGAATTTCCACAAAAGATTATACAGATATCGAAATTGATTTCTGGGCAAATTCATGGGATAATGCGGCGAAACGAAGCGCCGAAGGATTTAAGATCGTCAATGTGGATTCCTTCCATTTGTATGGAAATACAGGAAGAGATAAACGCGATGTTGTCAATGTAGAGCATATTTTCAATAACTGGACACCGGTTACATTCAGCAGCAGCGGTACGGTTCAGCCGGCAGATCCAAACCTCCTTGGCGCAAAGACTGCGATGTGGGCAGATATTGCAGATATGGGCGTGACAGAGCGTGATAACTATGAACGACTGATGCGTCAGGCCGCTGTCTTGAGCGAGAAGACGTGGGGAGGAACTGATAAGGATCAGACTTATGAGGAGTATAGCTTCAAATTTGAAAGATTAAAAGCAGGTCCGGGAGTAGAACTGGCATCCGATATCCCTTCAGAGACGTCTCTTGTGTTAGATTATGATTTTAAAAATGTAAAATCAGGCGAGGAAGGAATGGTCGTATATGATGCGGCAGGAAATGGATACAACGGAACAATCGTAAATGCAGATGTAAAAGAAGAAGACGGTAAGAGCTGGCTTGACTTCAATGGAGAAGGAAGCCTTACGACAGGGTTAAGATCTGTTGATTATCCATATACAGTTCAGTTTGATTTGAAGGCAGATAAAAAAGATGATGCACAGTTGTTTGACGGACGAGACGGTCGGTTGTCAATCGGATCGGACGGAAAATTAAAAATCAACCGCTCTTACTTTGAGCAAAAATTCGATTATACAATTCCTGAAAATAAGAGTGTAAAAGTAACGATCGTCGGAACACCGCAGGTAACAAAACTTTATATTAACGGAGAATTCAAACAAGCGTTGACAAGAACAACAAATTCAGAAACGGACTACAATCATCTTTTATCTACATTTGTATTTCCGTTGACAACGATCGGAAACGGATTCGACGGAAAGATCGCAGACTTGAAAGTTTATGATAAAGCATTGTCTCCAAAGACGATTAAACTGGCGGCAGAGGGCAAAGCAGTGACAGAAGTCAATGTAGCGCAGGACAAAGCGGCAGCCGGAACAGCACAACATAAAGGGGATGGTAATTACGATAATGCAAATAAAAAGCTGCGTGTAGGTTGGAAAGCGATTGACGGAGACGGAAATACGGCGGACGGAAAGCACGGAACAGATGTCAGTGAGAAAGATTCATTCTTTGAAGGTCTTTATTCAGACAGCAGTTTTGCGGTAGATATGCTTCAGACCTCTTCCATAGATCATCTTGTGCTTCAGTGGGATAAAGCTCCGACAACCTTTAAACTTCAAGTTTCTTCAGATGGAAAAGTATGGAAAGATGTTGAAGGAAAGACATCCGTTAAAGGCGAGTCGGTAAATACAATCAAGTTTGAACAGCCTCTTGAGACACGTTATATTAAGATGCAGGGGGTTGAAGGCACATTCCAGTTAAGAGAATTTGAAGCGTATGAAGCAGTTAATAAAGACCGACTGAAAGAAACTCTTAAAGAAGCGGATGATAAGTTAAAAGACTATGGCATCAAATATGGAGATGATAAGTATAAAGACTTCTTCACAGCATATATGGAAGCAGAATCAACGTATGAAAATGCATATGCGTTAAAGAAAAATGTTGATGAAAAAGTAGATATATTGAAAGCTGAGACGGACAAACTTGAAAATCCGAACCCGAACCCAAATCCGACGCCGGAACTTAAGAGCGTAACCGTAACTGCGGATAGTAAGAAGCTGAAAGCCGGAGAAGAAACAACGGTGAAAGCAACGATCGATCCTGCAGAAGCAAAAGATGTAACGATAACATGGAAAACATCTGATGCGGAAGTGCTGAAAGTAGATGAGTCAGGAAAAGTAACAGCGCTGAAAGGCGGAAAAGCAACGATTACGGCAACGGCAGAGCAGGGCGAAAAGAAAGTTACGGACAGTGTGGAAATCGAAGTTGAAGAAGAGGTAAAACCAGAACCGACGCCGGAGCTTAAGAGCGTGACAGTAACGGCAGAGAGCAAGAAACTGAAAGTCGGAGAGGAAACGACAGTAACAGCAAAAGTTGATCCGACAGATGCAAAAGATGTTACAATCACATGGATAACATCTGATGAGACGGTGCTGAAAGTAGATGAAGCCGGAAAAGTAACAGCGCTGAAAGAGGGAAAAGCAACGATCACGGCAACGGCAGTGCAAGGAGAAAAGAAAGTTACGGACAGTGTGGAAATCGAAGTTGAAGAAGCGGCGGTAGAACCAGAACCGACGCCGGAACTTAAGAGCGTAACCGTAACTGCGGATAGTAAGAAACTGAAAGTCGGAGAGGAAACGACAGTAACAGCAAAAGTTGACCCGATAGATGCAAAAGATGTTACAATCACATGGAAAACGTCTGATGCGACGGTGCTCAAAGTAGATGGAAACGGAAAAGTAACAGCGCTGAAAGCCGGAAAAGCAACGATTACGGCAACGGCAGTGCAAGGAGAAAAGAAAGTTACTGCCAGCGTGGAAATTGAAGTTGAAAAAGAAACTGTGACTCCTACTCCTAATCCAGATCCACAGCCGACACCACAGCCGACACCGGAGAAGAATGACGGAGCAGTTCAGACAGGAGATAATGTTTCTCCGATGATGTATGCAGGAGCAGCAATGACAGCCGCGGCAGTACTTGCTTTGATTCAGAGAAAGAGAAGAAAAGGATAGAAAGTACATTATCCTTTGTACACTGCGGATAGGAAAAGCAGAGAAAAAGTGCTAAGATAAAAAAAAGACTGTATATCAAACAGAAGAAATTCTTGTAAGATATACAGTCTTTTTTGCAACGTTAATTTGTTGTATTAAAGTTTAACTTAAGATGACTGGAATAGATCGATTTATTTTTAGTAGAATAAATGGATCTATTTTTTAATGTACGGAAGTATGTGAAGCAAGTACATGATCTATTATGCGGATTGTATCAAGAGAATATTGCAGGTATTTGTGTTCAATCTCGTTGTTTCCAACAAGAAAAAGAAATTTTTTTATTTCATAAACCATGTTGTTATTTACAGGTGAATAAGGAAGTATTTCTTTGATCCCGCCATCAATCGGATCTCGAGATCCTTCCCGCAGCCTGAGTTCTATCTGTGTCGGATGACTTATGTAGTCGATCAGGATAGAACCGTTTTCTCCTTGAATGACGCTCGGACGATAGGAAACCGTAACTTTGGAATAGATTGCTTCTGCGATCATATCGGGATATTCCATCAGAACAATGCCGCTGCATTCAAAATTGTTTTCTAATGAGGAAGACATGGAATGAATGCTTTCGGGCGCGCCGAAAAGCCGGACAAGGGAATGGATACAATAAACTCCGATATCGGATACGGCGGCGTTTCCGAGAGCGGGATTAAATGCATTTTCTATAATTCCGTCTTTAAAACGATCATAACGGCTTGAATACTGGCAAAATTCAAAAGATGCTCTTCGGATTTTTCCGATGCGGGGAAGCGCGTTTTTGATCATATCAAATGCAGGATCAAAATCAGGCCTCATTGCTTCTAAAAGGACAACGTGATTTTTTTTGGCACACTCGATCATGGAAAGGGCCTCTTGTTCATTTGATGCCATTACTTTTTCACAGAGTACATGCTTTTTCTTTTCCATTGCTTTTATAGATTGAGAGCAGTGTGCAAAATTAGGAGACGCCACATAGACTGCATCAATCGGTGAATCAAGAAACTGCTCATAATCAGTGAATACAGCGGGAATATTATGTCTTTCGGCAAAATGATTTCCTGTGTCAGCGGATCTGGAATATACAGCGTACAGTTCTATCCCGTCAACCTGCGCAGCCGCATCGCAAAAATCATCGCTTATAAAGTTTGTTCCGATAATACCTATTTTTAAAGTCATTTAAATGCTCCTTTCTGCTTCTAAACTTTTTTGAAGAAATGTCGTCCGGTTATCCGGCATTGAATGAATTAACTGAAAAATTCTGTCGCGGCCTTGATAAAATAGTCGGTGTCATATACCCCGGCCGTTTCGTATGGAGAATGCATGGCAAGCTGGGGCAGTCCGATATCGACTGTATTGACTGCAACTTGGGTGTTAGATATATTTCCGAGAGTTGAGCCTCCTGCCATGTCGGAACGGTTGACGAATGTTTGAACAGGGACGTCGGCCGTGCGGCACAGATCGCGAAATACCGCAGAAGAAAATCCGTCTGTACAGTATTTTTGATTTGCGTTAAATTTAATGACGATCCCACCGTTTAGATACGGATGATTGACCGGATCAGAGCAGTCTTGATGATTCGGATGAATCGCATGAGCATTGTCTGCGGAAATCATAAAACTGTCTGCAAGCCGAACGAGGTAGTCTTCATCAGAAAGTCCGAGACAGGAGTTAATGCGGGTAAGTGTGTCATATAAAAATGTAGATGCAGCCCCCTGTTTTGTCTGACTTCCAACTTCTTCGTTATCCAAAACGGAGAGAATCGGCATATAAGTTTGTTTTTGTCCTGCAAGAAATCCTTCAACAGAGGCAAACACACATTGCAGATCATCAAGCCGCGGCGCAGATACAAATTCGTTGGAAGCGCCCCATATGCTTGCTTTTTGTCTGTTATAAAGGAAGAGGTCATGTCCGAGGATCTCTTGTTCGGACACTTCGGCGGCATCGGCGATCAGTTTCATAAAAGTGTCTTTTGCAGAAAGACTGCCGTAAAGAGGGAGCAGATCTTTCTGTGGATTATATTGATATCCGCTGTTAATATCTCTATTCATATGAATTGCGAGATTTGGAATTAAAACAAGATCTCTGTCGATGTTTATTAATTTCGATTGAAATCTATTTGTTTCTTTATCCTTAATAATGACTCTTCCGGCAATAGAAAGCGGACGATCGAGCCAAGGTGCGTAAATCATTCCTCCATAGCGTTCTACATTTAGTTTGACATAGTGATGACCGCATTCCATTTCGGGATTTTCTTTGATTTTAAAAGTCGGTGAGTCGCTGTGGCTTGCGATAATATGCATTCCTGCAAGTGGATTTTCGGGAATGGAAAATGCGATCAGTGATGAATTATTTCGTGTCACAAAATAATTTCCTCCGGCAGTTATGTGCCAGTGTTTGTTCTCACACAATTCTGAGAAATTATTTTTCAAAAGAAGAAATTTAATTGTTTCTATTGTATGAAAAGCTGATGGGCTGTTTTCAATAAATTGGATAAGCTTTTCACTTGTTGTTTTTGAATTCATAAAATCGGCTCCTTTTATATCTTCTCTGATGTTTTCAGAATATAAGTCGCGATGCCTTCTGTCAAGGGAAAAGAGGGAATTGATTTGATCCGATGATTTTCATATAATAAGACAAACAGAAATGAAAGGTCGAAGTATTGTAATAGGAGTTGATAAAATGAGAATTTTGCTTGCGGAAGATGAAAAGGACCTGAACAAAATTATAACAGCGCGTCTAAAAGATGAGTATTATAGTGTGGATTCATGTTTTGACGGGAAGGAAGCCGAAGAATATTTGACTGCCGTAAAATACGATGCGGTAATTCTTGATATTATGATGCCGAAAAAAGACGGATTATCCGTTTTAAAGGAAATGAGGAGGAGAAAGGATTCTACGCCGGTTATATTACTGACTGCAAAAGACAGTGTGGAAGATAGGGTGGCAGGGCTTGACGCAGGTGCAAATGATTATCTTGTAAAGCCGTTTGCGTTTGAAGAGCTGCTTGCCCGGGTACGGGTGCTTTTGAGAAAGCCGGAGGAAATGCCGAAAACATGTTACACGATTGCAGATCTGGAAGTACATCTTGATACGCATAAAGTAATAAGAGGCAAAGAAGAGATCAGACTTTCGGGAAAAGAGTTTGCGCTGCTGAGATATATGGTCCAAAATGCGGGAATTGTTCTTTCACGCGACAGATTGGAGCAGCATCTGTGGAATTATGACTATATGGGAAGTTCAAATGTTATAGATGTGTATATCCGGTATTTGAGGAAAAAAATTGATGACGGAAGAGAGAAAAAACTCATTCATACAGTAAGAGGAGTCGGTTATGTGTTAAAGGAGGAAGAATGAAAAAAGTTTCTTTGAAGATAAAATTAACTCTTTTATATACGATATTTATTCTTGTGGTTGTCGGAACGGTTCTTGGAATACTGTTTTCTTTGAGTGGACGTGAGATACTTGCGTCTACGAAAATGTCTCTGGAAAGAAGAGTAGAGGAGAGTCTGGAAGAAATTGAAATGCAGGACGGAGAATTAAAAATTGATTCGGATTTTTATTCTGTGGAAAACGGAGTCTATCTTTCCATGTATGACTCAACCGGATATTTTTTATATGGAAAGATTCCCGGGGGATTCGATCGGCAGCCGGACTTTTTGGATGGAGAAGTAAGAGAGATTAAAGACAAGGCAGGAGAAGAAGACTGGTATATATACGATCTTTTTTTCAGACCGGGAGAAGGTAAGGAGATATATGTACGCGGAGTGATATCTGTGACGGAATCGGAGGAGAGTTTTCAGACGATACTTCGCATCGCGTTTATTCTTCTTCCGCTGCTTGCCGCAGCGACAGCGTTCGTAGGATATCGCTTCACAAAAAGAACGCTTAAGCCTGTGAAAGATATTACGGATACTGTGTGTAAGATACGGATGGATGCGGATCTTTCGAGAAGAATTGACAATATCGATACAGTAAGAGAAACAAAGGAAAAGAGATACAAAAAAAACAGAGATGAGATTTATATCCTTGCGGAGACGTTTAATGAGATGCTGGATGAGCTGGAAGCCGTGTTTAAAAGAGAAAAGCAGTTCACTTCGGACGTTTCGCATGAATTAAGAACGCCGATAAGCGTTATGATGGCTCAGTGCGGTCAGCTCTTAAAAGATGAAGCGTTAAAGCCAAAGCAAAAAGCACAGGTGAAACTGATCGAACAGAAAGCGGAAAATATGTCAGATCTGATCGCGCAGCTTCTGTTTTTGTCAAGAGCCGATCAGGGGCGTCAGCAGATCGAGAAAGAAAACGTTAATTTAAGTGAACTGACGGAAATGATCGTCGGTGAACAACAGTTTCTTGTTGAATCAAAAGGAGACACCAGTCAGATCATATGTCACATTGAACCTGAAATATGGGCGGAAGTTGATGAGACGCTGTACATTAGAATGATGATAAATCTTCTGTCTAATGCGCTGCGATACGGGGAAGGACGGGATATAGAAGTGAGTTTATCCGTGCATAATGATTCGGATATTATCGGAAAAGTAAAAGATCATGGCATCGGCATTGCAAAGGAGGATATTCCCCATATATGGGAACGGTTTTATCGTGCGGATAAATCCAGAACAGGGGGAAGTCACTGCGGGCTCGGTCTGTCTATGGTGAAATGGATCGCAGAGGCACATGGAGGAAGTGTAGAAGTTGTCAGTAAAGAAGGCGAAGGAAGTGAGTTCGTTTTTCATTTAAGAAAATCGAAGTCATGACAGGGCAATGTAAATTTGTTTTCGTTCTTTAATGTTATTTTAATCTTTTTGGGATATAGTAATCTCATCAAAGAAAATAAAGGCATAAACCGAAGTTTGGAATCGAATGTTTTCAAAGTAAAAGTAAATGCTGATGTGAAATAAAGAAAGGAGAATAGAAATGAAAAAATTTACAAAAATAGCAACAGTAGCAGTGATGACTATGGTGACAGCAGGTGTATTTGCAGGGTGTGGACTAAAAGACAGCAAAGATATCGGAAAAAAAGCGGCATTGGAAGCGGCATTGGCTGATGCGGGAGTAAGCGAATCAGATACGACCCGCCTGAGAGTGTCTTCGGAGATCGACGATGGCAGGAAAGTATATGAAGTGCGGTTTGACGTAGAAGGAACAGAGTATGATTATGAAATAAGCGGAAGAGACGGTCAAATATTGAGCGCAGATACAGAACAGATATCTTCTGTAGATACAACAGACAAAGCAGGCACAACAGATACAGCGGGCACGTCGGATACAGCAGGCACAACAGATACAGAAAAAAGCGGAGATTCTCAAAATAATGCGGAAGCTTCGGGGATCAGTATAGAGGAAGCAGAGAAGATCGCATTGGAAAGAGTTCCGGGAGCATCGGAAAACGATATTCGCATTCAATCAGACTACGATGACGGAAAATATAAATACGAAGGCGATATCATTTATGACGGGAAAGAGTATGAGTTTGAAATAGATGCGTCTACAGGAACGATCCTCGAGTGGAGTGAGGAACGGTACTGATTAAAGGAAAATTGTGATCAGATGTGATAAAAAATATTTTCGGAGTATCGGAATAAAAGAAAGAGAGAAGAGAATATAATTCAGAAAGAATGAAAAATGAATCATAGACAGCGGAGAAGCGTATGAATTATCTATGGGCAGGCATGATTTTGATCGGGATTATATTCGGAGCGTTTAACGGCAGGATGGAAGTTATTACAAATGCCGCGCTCGACTCTTCAAAAGAAGCGGTGACACTTTGTATTACGATGATAGGGATTATGTCGTTTTGGTGTGGAATCATGGAGATTGCGGCACAGGCGGGAATCATCAGAAGCGCGGCGAAAAAAATGCGTCCGGTGATCCGCTTCCTCTTTCCCGATTTGCCGAAAGAACATAAAGCGCAGGAGCATATTACGACAAATTTCATTGCGAATATCCTCGGTCTTGGGTGGGCGGCAACTCCGGCAGGATTAAAGGCGATGAAAGAACTTGAAACATTGGAAGAGGAAAGGCGGGCAGGAAAAGCGCCCGGTCCGGTGAGACGCAAGGGAGTCGCAAGTAATGAAATGTGTACGTTTTTGATCATGAATATTTCTTCTCTTCAGTTGATCCCGATGAACGTGATCGCATATCGAAGTCAGTATGGAAGCGCGAACCCGGCGGCAATCGTAGGCGCGGGGATTTTAGCTACGGTGGCAAGTACGGGGGCGGCAGTCATATTCTGCAAAATAGCGGAGCAAAAGCGAATGAAATCTGGTATAATCAAGGAGAGCAGATATCCGGTAAAGAACAGGGAATCTGCATAAAAAACAGTATGTGTAAGATCGTATCCGCTGCAGACAGTACGGGTGTGTGAAGGGAGAATGTATGGACAAAAGATACAGTGAAGAGGAAAAAGACACAAGAGAAGAATTGAAAAAGGAAATTAAAAGAGAAATAAAGAAACAAAATAGGAAACTCAAAATTAAGATTCCGTGGAAAATTCAAAAGATACTTATTATTATAGCGATTATCGCGCTTGCGGGAGGCGCGGGAGCGATCGGTATGAAACGTTATATTACTCATGAAAGCCAAACGACCAAACTTGGGTTTGAAGATATCGGGGAGCTGGCGACACAGGAGGCAAATTGCACAGAAGTAAATGTTACCGAAGATGTAAGAAAATTGTTCGGTATTGATATTCCGTTTACGCAGAGTAAATATATCTATAGTTACAATGTGATCGTAAAGGCGGGATATGATTTTGGCGAGATTCGATATGAAGTAAAAAAAGATTCTATCAAAGTGAAACTTCCTGAAGTCAGAATCTTAAGTTCGCAGGTTGATGAAGACTCGTTTCGTGTATATCATGAGAAGGAAAGCATTTTCAATCAGATCCGTCTGGAAGAGAATAACGCGGCGTTTGCCAAACTAAAAGAACAGGCCGAAAAAGACGCGGTGGCAAACGGGCTTTATGAGAATGCAAGAAGTAATGCAAAGACGATCCTGAAGGGATACTTTGCTCAGGCATATGATTTAGATGATTATAAAATCACATTTGAAGGAGGAGAAGGAGGAAATACAAATGAAAAATAAAATCTTGCTTGTACTCGGGATCATAGCCGCTGCAATCGCCATATTTTATTTTATATTATTTTTGACGGCATAGGAAAGAGAGCTCGTCGAGAAGACGTTGATTGTCTTTGCTGTCCATAACACAAAACCGGATAAATTCTCCGTCTAAACTTTTGAAGGAAGAACAATCGCGGATCATAAGACCGTTTTTGACGCAGTGAGTAAATACGTCAAAGGCGGTCATTTCTTTTTGGAGAAGTTTTACAAGCAGAAAGTTAGCGTATGGCTTATATGTTTTATAAGCAGGCTGCTCTTTTAAAGCAGAGTACATTTTTTCCCGTTCGGAAAGAATGAGACGGCGGGTCTGTCTGATATATTCTTCGTCTTTCAGCATGAGTTCTCCGGCAAAAGCGCCGAGGCTGTTCAAAGACCAGGGAATCTGCTTTTCTTTCATCGCTTTTAAAAACGGCATGTTACCCGTGATGCCATAACCTAAGCGGACTCCGGGCGCTGCAAAAAATTTTGACACGCCTCGTAAAACCATTAGATTTTTGAATGTTTTCGTAAAAGGTACTGCTGTGACGTCTTCGATAACAGGGGCAAATTCAACATAAGTCTCATCTACCATGACAAAGATGTCATGCTGTTCGCAAAATGTAAGAAGACGCTCCATATCAAATCGGAGAATAGCAGATGACGTAGGATTGTTCGGATTACATATGATAAGAAAATCATAACTTCCGGCAAGGAGCGACTGACAGAGAGAACCTACATTTAAAATAAACTCATCAGTTTCTTTCAAAAGAAATTCGTTGCATTTACTATTTGAAAGTGACAACTCTCTGGAGTATTCCGAATAGGTTGGTCCAAGGAGCAGGGTGCGCTTTGGGGCGCGTGTTTCGATTAAAAGAGAGATAAGTTCACTCGAGCCGTTCCCGGGCAGTACGTAGTCTGCGGGAACGCCGCAGTATTTTGAAACGGTGTTCCGAAGAGATTGATAGTCACGGTCGGGATAAGAGGAAAGAAGATCCAAACGGGATGCAAGAACCTGTTTTACATGGGTGGAGATACCGATAGGATTCACATTTGCGCCGAAGTTGACGATATCCTCCTGATTAAGATGATAGTATTCACATATTTTTTCGATATCGCTTCCGTGGAAAACAGGTTTTGTATTCATAGCATTTCCTTCCTGATGATTAAAAAAGTAATAATAACAGTAAAATATTAACGTGCAAAAAATAAAGCGTTTGTCTTGCCGGGTATCTTATTAAGCGTTTCGAGCTTCTTTTAATGCAATGGCAAGCTGATCCGGACAAGAGGTCGGTTTGAATCCGCACCGGATGCCTTCAATGCGCGAGATCGCCTCATCTACATCCATACCTTCGATGAGGTGAGAAATTCCCTGAAGATTTCCGCTGCATCCTCCGACAAAAGATACGTTTCTTACTTTATTGTCCACGATGTCAAAATGAATAAGACGTGAGCAGACGCCCTTTGGTTTGTATTCCATGATTTTACCTCCTGAAAACAGATTTCTTTATTTTTATAAAAGGAATTATAGCAAACAGAGGGAGAAAATACAAATTTTGTGCGTCTGTTTTCGAGAAAAGTCGACATGAGTGCAGTCGGTTGAAAAGCGAACGGGAACAGAAAGGAAGAAAGAGAAAAACAAGGGAGACGTATTTATACATATTACAGTCAGAGAGACAGGATGCTTGCAGTTGAGAGGAAAAATAAAAAGTATATCTAAAACAGTATGAGATGATCTGCAAAAAAATGCGCGGCACGAAAAAAAGAAGAAAGAAGAAAATCGGGAAACCTACAAAAGAAAAGGCTGCGCGGTGTAGAAAAATGTAGAACGGTTTTTGCGGACAAGACAGAAATCCTGCCTTATAATGGCTACAAACACAAGCGGACGTTGACAGACGGGGCGTGTGAAAGATAAAAAAACAGGAGGGCTTGTCATGCTTGAGACAATGATGGTAAGTTCCGGGTCGGTCATGTATGTGATGGCGGCAGTCGGGATACTTGGGGTGCTGGCAAAGATCGTAAACCGGATGACCTTGTACAGATTGATAAAAGCGGCTGGAAATATGCCGAAAAGTACGCATAAGCTGATGAAACTTGTAAAGGCAAAATACGAACATGCCTGTATGGCGCATGAGTCTGTGGAAAATGTCGGTGTATTTGTAGAAAAATATATCTATGAATACAGAGGATTTTTGTTTCGGATACACACATGGCGTCAGATCGAGCTGTTGTCTGTTTGGTTTGTCGGTATTTTAGCGGTGATCGGCGCGGCGCTTTCTTACATGGAAGGCGGACTTACGGAAACGGTTTATCAGTACATAGCAGGCGGGGCGGCGGAAGCGGTGCTTCTTATGGTAATCATTCGTATGTCGGACGAGCCGTATAAGATAAAAGCGATTAAAATGTATATGGTAGATTATTTGGAAAATGTATGCGCTGTCAGAGTAAGAAGGCAGAACAGGAAAGAAAAAGAATTTATTGACGTAATCCCGTCGGAAAATGCAAACGGAGGTGGAAAAGTAAAAGAACAAAAAACATTTGCCGGAGCGGACAATAAGAAAGAAGGAGCGTCTGCCGGTACAGTACCGGTGCAGGAGAACAGGGCAGCTAAAAAGGGAAACGCAAAAGACACCGGGGCGATGCAAGAGACGGAGTATGAACAATGGCGGGCACAGGCAGTCAGAGAGATTTTAGATGAGACAGGGAGCAGTATGGTAGAGAAACGACTTCCTATTAATATCGAAGGCGAGCCGCAAGAGAGAAAGAAAGCGGAAAAGCTCAGTCAAAATGTCGGCAGAGGAGGGGAAGAACACGAACCGGACGGCGGGCATCCGCAGATCAGAGAGGAGACGATACGGCAAATACTGGAGGAATTTCTTGCTTAGGAAGTGTATATTTGTTAAAATAAGAGTATGTGGCGGAGAGTAATCCTGCCGGATCTATAAAACAGACAAAAGATAAATCATAAAATAAGTATCAGAGAGGATGGATTGTGATGAGCAAAGTAACATTTGATTATTCAAAGGCATGTGGTTTCGTACAGGATCATGAGATGCAGTATATGAGCGAACTGGCAGAGCAGGCAAAGGAAAAGCTGCTTGCAAGAACGGGCGCCGGAAACGACTTCCTCGGCTGGATCGATCTTCCGGTTGATTATGATAAAGATGAGTTTGACCGGATCAAAAAAGCAGCTGAGAAAATCAGAGAAGATTCGGAAGTGCTTCTTGTGATCGGAATCGGCGGATCTTATCTCGGAGCAAGAGCGGCAATCGAATTTCTCGGACACTCTTTTGCGAACGTTGTATCAAAAGAAGTGAGAAAATCTCCGGAGATTTATTATGTCGGCAACAGTATCAGCAGTACATATGTAAAAGATCTGATCGATGTGATCGGAGATCGTGATTTTTCAATCAATATGATCTCCAAATCGGGAACGACGACGGAACCGGCTATCGCTTTCCGCGTATTTAAAGAACTGTTGGAGAAAAAATACGGAAAAGAAGAGGCTGCAAAGAGGATTTACGCAACGACGGACAAAGCGAAAGGAGCGTTGAAAAATCTTGCCACGGAAGAAGGTTACGAGACATTCGTTGTGCCGGACGATGTAGGCGGTCGTTTCTCTGTTCTTACTGCAGTAGGTTTGCTGCCGATCGCGGTAAGCGGAGCGGATATCGACAAATTAATGGAAGGAGCGGCATCGGGAAGAAAGGCGGCTCTGGAAGCTGATTTTGAAAAGAATGGCGCAATGCAGTATGCGGCTGTCAGAAATATTCTTCTTCGTAAAGGAAAAACAGTGGAAGTGCTGGCAAACTACGAACCGAGTCTTCATTATGTATCCGAATGGTGGAAACAGCTTTACGGAGAGAGTGAAGGCAAGGATCAGAAAGGAATCTTTCCTGCATCTGTAGATCTTACGACAGATCTTCATTCTATGGGACAGTTTATTCAGGATGGAAACAGAATTCTTTTTGAGACGGTTCTTAATGTAGAAAAATCAAGAGCAGAGATTGTGATCAATGAAGAACCGGTAGATCTTGACGGATTGAATTATCTTGCCGGAAAAAATGTTGATTTCATTAATAAGAGTGCGATGAACGGAACGATCCTTGCGCATACGGACGGTAATGTGCCGAACCTTATGGTAAAGATTCCGGAGCAGAATGAGTTTTATCTCGGGGAACTGTTTTACTTCTTTGAATTTGCATGCGGAGTGAGCGGATATTTACTCGGCGTTAATCCGTTCAACCAGCCGGGTGTTGAAAGTTATAAGAAGAATATGTTCGCCCTGCTTGGAAAACCGGGATTTGAAAAAGAAAGAGAAGAACTGCTTAAGAGACTGTAGTTTTAAAATTTCTTGTTGGATTTCCGTAAATAGAGTATAATAATAAGCGGTCGGAATTACCGGCTGCTTATTTGCATTATAGAAACTATTCAAATATCAGAAAAACAGTTTTGGGGTGCGTCATGCACGGATGATACGATCAAGGAGGGTGCGTTATGTTAAGAATCGGAATGTTGACAAGCGGCGGAGACTGTCAGGCATTAAATGCGGCGATGCGCGGAGTTGTGAAAGGAATCTGCTCCAAACGGGACGATGTGGAGATCTACGGTTTTAAAGACGGATATAAAGGATTGATCTATGCGGACTTCAGTATGCTTACACCGAAAGATTTTTCCGGCATTCTTACAAGAGGCGGAACGATTCTCGGAACATCGAGACAGCCGTTTAAATTGATGAGAGTTCCTGATAAAGACGGGCTTGATAAAGTAGAGGCGATGAAGCATACATATCATAAGCTGAATCTGAACTGTCTTATTATTTTAGGAGGAAACGGAACGCATAAAACGGCAAATCTTCTTCGGGAAGAGGGATTGAATGTGATCACGCTTCCGAAGACGATCGATAACGATCTGTGGGGAACAGAAATGACATTCGGATTTCAGAGCGCGGTGGATATTGCGACAGATACGATCGACAGAATCCATACGACGGCAACGTCCCACAGCCGTGTATTTATTATAGAAGTAATGGGACACAAAGTAGGATATGTGACGCTTCATGCAGGTATAGCGGGCGGCGCGGATATTATCCTTCTTCCGGAAATCCCTTATGATATCAATGTGATCACAGATGTGATCAACAGACGGTCGAGAGAAGGAAAACCGTTTACGATTCTTGCGGTTGCGGAAGGTGCAATCTCGAAAGAGGATGCAAAACTGAAAAAGAAAGAATATAAAGAGAAGATATCCAAGAGAAAATATCCGTCTATCGCATATGAGCTGGCAGAGCAGATCCAGGAAGCGACAGATAAGGAAGTAAGAATTACCGTTCCGGGACATACACAGCGCGGAGGTTCTCCGTGTGCATACGACCGTGTATTTGCAACTCGGGTCGGAGCAAAGGCGGCCGAGATGATACTGGAAGGAAAATACGGATATATGGTCGCTATGAGAGACGGAGAGACGACGGCAGTTCCGCTCGAAGAAGTAGCGGGAAAATTAAAGATGGTAGATCCGAAATGCGGATTGATCAAAGAAGCGAAAACGATAGGTATCAGTTTTGGCGATGAATAAATCAAGAAATCAGACAGAGGTGTAAAACATGTCATATACGGCGCTTTATAGAAAATTTCGTCCGGCAGAGTTCGGGGATGTAAAAGGACAGGATCACATTATCACAACATTACAGAATCAGATTAAGGCAAACCGTATCGGACATGCATATCTTTTCTGCGGTACGAGAGGTACAGGAAAGACAACGGTTGCGAAAATATTTGCGAAGGCGGTAAACTGCGAACATCCGATTGACGGCAGTCCGTGCGGCGAGTGCGAGATGTGCAGGTCTATTACGGCGGGAACGTCTATGAATGTGATCGAGATAGATGCGGCGTCTAATAATGGCGTTGATAATATCCGTGAGATTCGGGAAGAGGTGACGTACCGTCCGACAGAAGGAAAATATAAGGTTTATATTATTGATGAAGTACATATGCTGTCTATAGGAGCGTTTAACGCGCTTCTTAAAACATTGGAAGAGCCGCCGGAATATGTTATCTTTATTCTTGCCACAACAGAAGTTCATAAAATTCCGATCACGATTTTATCACGATGTCAGCATTATGATTTCAAGAGGATCAGTATTGAGACGATCACGGAACGTATGCGGGAATTGATGGATACAGAGCATGTAGAAGCAGAGGATAAAGCGCTGCGCTATATAGCGAAAGCGGCGGACGGATCGATGAGAGACGCGCTTAGCCTTCTCGATCAGTGCATTGCATTTTATCTTGGGCAGAAGGTGACATACGAGCATGTTTTGGAAGTGCTGGGAGCGGTGGATACGGATGTATTCAGCAGACTTTTGCGAAAAGTGATCGATACGGATGTGCCGGGTGTGCTCGACGTTGTGGAGGAACTCGTAATGCAGGGAAGAGATCTGACGCAGCTTACGGCAGATTTTACATGGTATTTAAGGAACTTGCTTCTCGTAAAAACATCTGATAATATAGAGGATGTTCTGGATGTGTCCACGGAAAATATGATGCAGTTAAAAGAAGAATCCGGGATGATCGAGACAGCAGCGTTATTCCGGTATATCCGTGTTTTTTCAGAGCTTTCCGGGCAGTTAAAATATGCGACGCAAAAGAGAATCATGCTGGAGGTGGCTTTGATCAAATTATGTACTCCGGCAATGGAAACGAAGCAGGATACTATTTTAGAGCGGATTCGTGCGGTGGAAGAAAAAGTGGAAAAAAGCATGGAAGCTTCAGCAAATATGCAGGGGCAGATCGTCTATGTAAACGGAGACGGAGCGCAGATCGCAGGCGGATCGGTGATCAATGGAAACACCGAGGGCAATTTTGCGGGCGCTCGTGCGCAGAGACCGCAAATTCCGGATGCGATTCCCGAAGACGTACAGGAAGTCGTAAAGAATTTTAGAATGATTGCCGGAGAAGCTTCAGGTATTATAAAGGGGTATCTGAAAAGCGCCCGCTTAAGTCTGGGCGGAGACAACCGGCTTTTGATCGTTCTTCCGGACAGTCTTGCGGCAAGCGTCGTAGGGCGGGAAGATCACGTTGAAGAGCTGGAAAAACTAATCGAAGAACGGATCGGAAAACGTGTGGAAGTAGAAGTGCGTCATGTAGAAGAAGGCAGACATTTTGAGGATACATTCATAGATATAGAACAGAAGATCAATATGAAGATAACGGTGGAGGATTGATTATGGCAAAAAGAGGCGGTTTTCCGGGTGGAGCGATGCCGGGAAATATGGCAAATCTTATGAAACAGGCGCAGAAGATGCAGCGTCAGATGGAAGAGCAGCAAAAAGAGCTTGAGGCAAAGGAATTTACGGCGACGGCAGGCGGCGGAGCGGTTGAAGTGACTGTTTCGGGAAAACGCGAAGTGACAAAAGTAAAACTTGCGGAAGAAGTCGTTGATCCGGATGATATTGAGATGTTGGAAGACTTGATCGTTGCGGCGACAAATGAGGCGCTGCGTCAGATCGATGAGGCGACAGGTTCTGCCATGTCCAAGCTGACAGGCGGCATGGGCGGCGGAATTCCGGGGATGTTTTAAGGATGGAATATTACAGTAATCAGATCAGCCGTCTGATCGAAGAATTTTCCCGTTTGCCGGGGATTGGCAGCAAGTCGGCGCAAAGGTTAGCGTTTCATGTGATCAACATGCCGCTGGATCAAGTGGAAGGTTTGGCAAAATCAATTATTGACGCAAGGAAAAATGTGCGGTATTGTAAAGTGTGCTGTACACTTACAGATCGGGAAACCTGTCCGATTTGCGGAAATCCGGATCGCGACAAGAAAACGATCATGGTCGTTGAGACACCGCGGGATCTGGCAGCGTATGAAAAGACAGGAAAATATAACGGAGTATATCATGTGCTCCACGGGGCAATCTCTCCGATGCTGGGAATCGGCCCGGGAGATATCCGTCTGAAAGAACTGATGGAACGGCTTCAGGGAGACGTGAATGAAGTGATCATTGCAACGAATTCAAGTCTGGAAGGCGAGACAACGGCAATGTATATAAGCAAACTCATAAAACCGGCGGGAATAAAGGTGAGCAGGATTGCCAGCGGCGTTCCGGTCGGAGGAGATTTGGAATATATTGACGAGGTGACGCTTTTAAGAGCGCTTGAAGGCAGGACAGAACTGTAAGATAGAGCAGAAATAATAAACAGAAGTAATAAACAGAAGTAAGAAAGAGGAGACATTAAAGAGGAGACATTATGGACAAGTTAAAGTTGATGAAAACTGCAAATGAAGTCCGCAAGGGAATTGTGACATCGGTTCACAGTGCGAAAGCAGGACATCCGGGCGGATCACTTTCCGCGGCGGATCTATTCACTTATCTGTATTTTGAGGAATTGAATGTAGATCCGAAAGACCCGAAAAAAGCGGACAGAGATCGTTTCGTCCTCTCAAAGGGACATACAGCGCCGGGGCTTTATGCCGCGTTGGCAGAGAAAGGATTTTTCCCGAAAGAAGATCTGATCACACTGAGACATACAGGTTCTTATCTTCAGGGTCATCCGGATATGAAGTGCATTCCGGGTGTTGATATGTCTTCAGGTTCTCTCGGACAGGGAGTTTCTGCGGCTGTAGGAATGGCGATTGCGGCAAAGATATCGGGAGATGATTACCGCGTATATACACTTCTCGGTGACGGAGAGATTCAGGAAGGTCAGGTGTGGGAAGCTGCGATGCTTGCGTCTCACCACAAACTGGATAACCTTCTTGTGATCGTGGATAATAATAATCTTCAGATCGACGGTGAGATTACAAAAGTGAACTCTCCGTATCCGATAGATAAAAAGTTTGAAGCGTTTAATTTTCATGTGATCAATATTGACGGAAATGATTTTGATCAGATTGACGCTGCATTTAAAGAGGCAAAATCAGTAAAAGGACGTCCGACGGTGATCATAGCCAAGACTGTGAAAGGAAAAGGAGTTTCTTTTATGGAAAATCAGGCGGGATGGCATGGAAAAGCGCCGAACGACGAGGAATTTAAAATCGCGATGGCAGATTTGGAAAAGGCAGGTGAAGCGTTATGTCAGAAGTAAAGAAGATTGCGACGAGGGAAAGTTACGGAGAAACGCTGGTAGAGCTTGGAGCGGAACATGAAGAGATCGTTGTGCTTGACGCGGATCTTGCGGCTGCGACAAAAACAGGTTTATTTCAGGCTGCATATCCCGAACGTTTCATCAACTGCGGTATCGCGGAATGTAATATGATCGGCGTGGCAGCAGGCTTGGCGGCTGCGGGGAAAGTTCCGTTTGCAAGTTCCTTCGCAATGTTTGCGGCGGGACGGGCTTATGAGCAGGTAAGAAATTCAGTCGGTTATCCGCATCTGAACGTAAAAATCGGAGCAACACATGCCGGAATTTCCGTAGGTGAAGACGGAGCGACACATCAGTGTAATGAAGATATTGCTTTGATGCGTACGATTCCGGGAATGGTTGTAATCAATCCGTCTGATGACATAGAGGCAAGAGCGGCGGTGCGCGCGGCTTACGAATATGTAGGGCCGGTGTATATGCGGTTCGGACGTTTGGCTGTTCCGGTGATCAATGACAGACCGGATTATAAGTTTGAACTTGGAAAAGGCGTTGTGCTTCGAGAAGGAAAAGACGTAACGATCATTGCGACAGGACTTCCTGTCAACAACTGTCTGCAGGCAGCGGAGAAGCTGGCAGCGGAAGGTATTGATGCAAAAGTGATCAATATTCATACGATCAAGCCGCTTGACGAAGAACTTATCATTGCGGCCGCGCAGGAAACAGGCAAAGTCGTTACAGTCGAAGAGCATTCGGTTATCGGAGGACTTGGAAGCGCAGTATGTGATGTGCTTTCCGCAAATGCTCCGACAAAAGTGCTTAAGATCGGAATTAACGATGTGTATGGAGAATCAGGTCCGGCGCTTGAACTGATCGAAAAATACGGACTTGGCATAAACGGTATTTATGAAAAAGTAAAAGCGTTCGTATCATAATATTACAAAAGGAGATGCTGTTCATTTTGAGCGGCATCTTTTATAATATGTCGAATTCTTCTGACAATAACTGATAAAATCATTTTTTTTATTGTGTTATCCTCATATCAACGCCGATAGAAACATTGTTGATTTTAAAAATATTCAGTTGATTTAGGAGGATGAGTATAAATGGGAAGACAGTTACCGAAAAACGTGCGTCAAATAGGAAATGTAAGCGACAGTCCTAAAATTTATGTGGAAGATTATGTAGATACATTTTTTGCCGGATTGTGTGAGAAATGTGAGAAAGCAGGCACAGACCCTATGGGGGCTTTTCTTGTCGGAGATATTCAAAACGGCGAGGATGAAGATTATGTTTATATTTATGGTGCGATTCAGATGCATGATCTGAAAATGTCGGATAAAGAATATGTGATTGATGAGGCTGCATGGAAAAACGCATATGAAGACTGCAAACAGTATTTTGAAGACGGGGAAATGCTCGGATGGTTTGTAGTACATCCCGGAGCGCCGCTCATCCCGGAACCGGAAACCATAAAGCTTCATAAAAAATCATTTCCGAAGAAAAATACCGTTTTCATTATGAAAGATCCGGTAGAAAAAGAAGAGACATATTATGTACATAAAATGAATGACTTGCTGGAGATCGGAGGGCATTACACATATTATGAAAAAAATCCGTGTATGCAGAATTATATGATCTCCAGCCGGAAAAAAAATGGGGCGTCAGCGTCGGAAACAGTGGAAGACAGAGCTGCAAAGGACTTTCGTTCTTTGGCTAGAAAACGGAGCGAGCGCCAAAAAGGCAGACGGCCGGGGAGTCTGATGTATGCTGCGGGAGCTTGTGTGATTTTGATACTTGTAATTATGGGGGTATCGTTGTTTAACAGTTTCGACAGGATGAAATCGGTACAAAACACGCTTGGATTTTTAGATAAAGAGACAGCAGCGTCAGAAGGGAAAACGTCAGAAGGGAAAGCGTCAGAAGGAACAACGGATGACGGATCTGTTCCTACATCTGCAGAAATTGAAGCGGTAAAAGGACAGGCAGATGCAGATTCCGCAGATGAAAACAAAACAAAGGAGGAAAGTGTGTCAGGTCAAAAGGAAGACGGAAAAGATGAGAAAAATGAAAATCCGGAAAACAGCCTGCCTGAGAGCAATGATAAAAAAGAACCGGAGGGAAGCGATTCTGCGCAGGGGGCAGATGAACAGACTATTGGAAGTGCGAACGGTCAGGACGGGGTTTATATTGTGGAGAAAGGAGACACGCTGGCGATTATCAGCCGTAAGATATACGGCGATCTTGACCATGTAGACACGATTTGCAAAATGAACGGGATTACGGACGGCAATCTTATTTATATCGGACAGAAATTGCTATTGCCATGAAAGTATGGTAAGATGTTGGCGAATAGATTTAGCGGAAATAAAAAAGGACATAAAACAGAAATATAAAGAAGGGGAGTTATATGACACAAAAGAAAAAAACGGATTTTAAAATAGTAACACCCCCCGATGATCTAAGTGAAGTTCGTGCTAAAACGAAGAAAATACACAGGGAAAAATTAAAAAAGATTGTTGTGCCGGTTATTCTTATTGCTCTTGCGGTAAGCGGAACATATCTGATGCTCACGAATAAGGCGTATAGTGAAGCCGGAACGGCGGTCAGGTACTCGACAGATAGTTCGGATACAAGTAATTATGCCCATTTTGCAAATGGAATCGTGCGATACAATCGGGATGGCGTTGTTTTTTTAAATAAGAAAAACGAAGAAAAATGGATTCAGTCGACACAACTGAAAAATCCGATCATTGAGGTGAAAGAAAAAGCGTTTGCGGTAGGAGATATCGGAGGAAACAGCATTCTTGTATTTTCCGAAGAAGGCCTGAAAGGCGAGATTGAGACAAGTCTTCCGATTGAAAATATGGCGATTTCGGATCAGGGAATTGTGACAGTTCTGTTGAAGAATGAAACTGCACCGAAGATCATTTCTTATGATGCAATGGGCAATGTTTTAGTAGAGCAGCAGGTAACTGTTCCTGTAATGGGTTATCCTGTTGCGATGGATATGTCTGACGACGGAAAGATGCTGGCAGTAACTTATCTTCATACAGACGACGCCGTGCTGAAGTCAAAAGTGATCTATTATAATTTCGGAGAGAGTGGAAAGGACAAGCCGGATAAGATCGTTGCATCGGATGAATATTCAGACACGATCATGGCAGACGTTTTCTTTATGGGAAGCGACCGCTCTGTTGTAGTAGGAGATAACTCGATCGTCATCTATAAAGGAAAATCCGAACCGAAAAAAGAAAAAGAGATATCGATCGGACAGGAGATACAGAGCGTATTTCACTCAGACAAATATATAGGGCTTATATTGCTTAACAGTGACAAATCAGGATACGAGCTGCGGCTGTATGATCGGTTTGGGGAGAGGATACTTAATAAAGAGATTTCGGGACGATACGGAAATGCAAAGATAGAAGGCAGCGAAGTTATTATGTATGAAGGAAGTAAGTGCTGTATCGTGACCGCAAACGGAATCGTAAAATTTGAAGGAGACATAAAAACAGAGGCGCTGGAGATTTTCAAAGCTTCGGGATTGAACAGATACTATGTGATGAGCGCAGATGAATTACGGGTAATTTATCTGACGAAATAGGAGAGATTATGGATAATTGGCTTTTGATCATTGTAGGAACGATTTTTCTTATCTGTATTGCTTTTGGGTATGTTAGAGGATTTTTAAAACTCGGACTGTCCCTTTTATCAACAATATTGACTCTTGTTCTTGTGCTGTTCCTTTCGCCGCATGTTACACGAGCGCTTAAGGAGTATACGCCTGTAGATGATTTCTTAGAAAGTAAAGTTACTGAGAAATTTATGCCGGAGATAACGCCTGAGCAGCTTCAGTCGATCGATCTGACAGGAACGCCATTGGAAAATCTTACGGCGGAAGACATCTCCAAGTTAAACGAGATGGACTGGGACGTGCTCGGCATTACGGCAGATGATATTTTAAGTGTGATCGGAGATATTCCGAAAGATGTGCAGATCAACTTGATCGAGGAAGCGCCGCTTCCCCGGTTTTTGAAAGATCAGCTTATAGAAAATAACAACAGCACGATTTACGGAGAGCTGGGAGTGAAAAGTTTTCCGAGATATGTGGCGGCATATGCATCGCATCTTGTATTGAATCTGTTGTCGTTTCTTGTGACATTTTTGCTGGCGATCATTCTTGTGAAGGCGCTGATGTTTGCTGTGAATATTATTGGGGAACTTCCGGTGCTTGGACTGGCAAATCATATTGCCGGAGGAGCGCTCGGTCTTTTGCTTGCGCTTGTCATTGTGTGGATCGGATTTCTCATCATGACGCTTGCCTATACGACAGAGGCGGGAAGCGCATGCTTTGAAATGGTTGAAAAGAGTAGCATTCTTCGTTTCTTATATGAAACAAATCCGCTTTTGATCCGCCTGTTAAAGTTTTAAATATGCATAAAAGAGTGTATTGAAAAAGGAAAAACGATTACTCAAATCGCAGACGAGCTTGAAGATACAGAAGAAAATATTTCCTGTCTGATCGAACAATTTCATCTTCATATAAATTGATCATAGTTAAATCTATAAAATGGGGGAGAGAAGTTGTGAACTCTCCCCTGTTTGGAAGGTGTATTTATATATTTTTTGCAATGAATAAGAAAAACGGAAAATAGAATCTGCATGTTTTGGCATGAATATGTCGAAAATTTCATAAAAAATATTGACAAGTTTTTTAGAATATGATATTTTATAAAAGTTCTAAAAAGCCTTGGGGGATTAGCTCAGTTGGGAGAGCGCCTGCCTTGCAAGCAGGAGGTCACGAGTTCGACTCTCGTATTCTCCATTTATAATTAAGGTCCGAACATTGATGTCAGTCAGTGTTCGGATTTTTTTATTATTCTATAGGAAGATTTGATTTCCTACAGAACAAAAACGTCAGGGAGGATGCGCGTGCTACTTTGTTCTTGTGTGAAGAAAAAAAGTAAGATATAATCAAAAAATAAACATAAAATCTATGTGACGTTTAAGTACGGGAAAAGGTATTATATATGAGAGGTCAAACAGAGGGCAGTCATGAAGAAATTGATGTAGAAGAAGCAATCCGTATTCATGGAAATATGGTTTATCGGCTTGCTCTGGTACAAATGAAAAATAAAAGTGAAGCAGAAGATGTGTTTCAGGAAGTGTTCCTCCGATTAGTAAAGTATAAAGAAAGAATTCAGGGGAGAGAGCATTTGAAGGCATGGCTTTTGAGAGTAACTGTTAATTGCTGCAAGAAACAGTTTGATAGTGCGTTTCGGAAAAAGACAGTTTCTATAGACAGGGATGTTCAGAGCACGGACAGTTATGAGATGGATCTGCCGGAGAATCTCATATATGAGGCAGTTCTTCGCCTGCCGGCAGATTACAGGAGTACAGTACATTTGTTTTACTATGAACAATATTCTGTTTCTGAGATTGCTGAGATGTTGGAACTTTCGGAGTCGGCTGTAAAAACCCGCCTGTATCGCAGCAGGGGGATGCTTAAGGAAGCTTTGAAAGGAGAGTTTGACTGTGTGGGACGAATATAAGAAAGTAAATGACAGCATTCATGTCCCGGAAGAATTAGTGAACCGGACGGTAAAAGCAGCTAAAAGAGAGGAGCGCCGCCGCAAAATTATCGGATTGTGGAAATATACGGCAATAGCGGCATGCTTTTGTTTTGTCTGCCTTGGTATATGGGGAGCGGCGTTTAAAGACAAGATTGTGATACAAGATGTGACATTTGCTTCATCAGAGATGGAGATTGGATTAAATCTCGGAAAAAAGGACATATCAGAGACGAGAGATTGGGAAGATATTCAAGTTGAAAAGTATACGGAGAAGGATGACGAGAATATCCCGAAAGAGCTGTGGAAGCTGAAGCCGGGAAGGGTTCACGGAGAAAAAGTATATATAGGAAAAACGGAAGACGGAATTCTTCATGCGGTGTTTGAAAAAGACGGGAAAATCTGGTATGTGACAGAAGAAAAAGGGGATAAAGAAAATCTGACAGAATATTTGAAAAAAACTTTATAAAAGACGTAACCTTTTGGATGCGGCAAAGGTATTATAAGCAGAAACGCATAAAAAAACTGTTTGTTGTTCATCAAAGAGGAAATGCTTATGAAAAAGAAATATTTGAAAACATGTATCAGTGTTTTGGCAGTAACGGCAGTCTTGCTAAGCGCATGCGGAGGTCCGCAGCAGAAAAACGGTGGGAAGACAACGATGGAGACTGCAAAACTGGCGGATTCTATCAGAAAAAAATATAATGAAAAGTATGAATATGCCGATCCGATCCGCGGCGTGGCCCGTGACGAAAGGCTTAAGCTGAAAATGGGGTTTGATATAATGAATGCCGGATTTACGGAATATACACAGATCGTAAATGTGTATAAAGATCCGGAACTCACCTATCAGATCGGATCACATTTTGAGTGGGATGAAAAAACAAAGGAATTATCAGTCACACCTCCGAGATGGAGTGTAGGCGGGATCATGAGCGAAGGTCTTGACGAGGATGCGCCGGGATATCAAGCGGCAGATTCGTCTTTGTTTGATAAAGGAGAGTTGAATGACTGGGGTAATCTTCCACAGTATTATATGGTTCAATATGTGGATCTTGAAACCGGAGAAAAACTGGAGAAACCGATAGTGACAGTGTTTACCGTCGATTCAGAAGTTAAGAATGCACCGAGAGTTACTCTTGGGATTAATGAGGAAGGATTTCCGGTTTTCAGATGGAAAAAAGTGCCGGGAGCAGAGCGTTATTATGTGATGAGCATGACGTCCTCAGAAAAGATGGGATTATCCGGAGACGGCTGGGTCGAAGGTGAAACAGAAGGAACAGAATGGATTCCCGAATCAACGGCAAAGTTTATTACTTATAATGTGTCGGAAGCGGATCGCCGGGAGCCATACGTTATTGAAAAGTACGGAGAGGGAAACGAAGCGATACCGAAAGATACAGAGTATGAAACTTATTACTGCGTTATAGCAGTATCAAAGGACGGAACATCTGCTTTAAGCAATATGTTCAGGGAAACAGATATTGCGCGTAAAGTTCCTTTTACGGAAGAAGTGAAGATGAGCCTGAATGAGGAAGGTTCAAATTATACGCAGTCGTTCGGCGAAATGCCGTCATATAAATGGGTGACGATGTGCGACGGAACGCTTGTACAAAAGCTGATTAATTATGATTTTGAAAGCGCGAAGGAAGAGAAGGCTTCATGGAGCGGTGAAAATATCGTAAAAGTTCCGTATAAGATTGACGGAACAGGATTTGACGGTGTTGTTGTCGTAGAAAGTTATAATCCTGATACTTGGAAAGAAGAACTGGAAAAGGTTCGGATCAGACAAGAGAAATTAAGAAATCGTGCAGGTGCGGTTACTCCGGAGATGAAAGTGGAAGGCGAGACCGAAAGTGAAAAAGAGGAAAAGGAGTCTTCGGGAGAGAGTGAACGAAAGTATGAAGTCACTGCAAATAGCGCTTTGAGTGAATATCTGGCAGTAAACATGCTCAATGCGAACACAAGTATCAGTTTGAAGGAATTTCCGGAAAGTGCAGATACGGATTATCTGTTGGATGCATGGGAAGAAGCGGTTTATCAAAACCCAATGGTACTCGGAGTGACGGGGGCGTCAATCGCAAACGGAGGAAAGACACTGCATGTCAAATATGATACAAAACCGGAAGAAATAAAGAAAAAACAAAAAGAAATCGCAAAAGAGGCAGAACGTGTTGTAGACAGTATTATTACGGACGATATGACAGAACTTGAAAAAGAAATGGCGATTAATCAATATCTGTGCGATACTGCTGAATATGATATGGATGCGCTTGAAAATGCAGAAGAAAATGATTTTGCCGGAGTCGATGCAAAGTTTAATGATTCCTTTACACCGTATGGCGTTTTGTTAAATAAAACAGGAGTGTGTTCAAGTTATGCCGGAGCATTCAAACTTCTGGCGCAGCAGGCCGGACTGGAATGTATCGTTGTGACAGGAAATCTGGACGGTGAACTTCCCCACGCATGGAATAAGATTAAAATAGACGGGGAGTGGAGGATCGTAGATTCCACGAATAACGATAATGAGTTGATCTTAAATGCGCTGTTAAATCTTCCCGATTACGCGGCAGACAAAGTGCTTGTAGAAGACGAACGTTTTGTACTTGACGATAAGGTGAAAGATTATGAAGCGAAGTCGGATGACAAAGAGTTTTACCGGATAGAAGGAAAATTTTATGAGAAAAATAAAATTTTTGAGCCGCTTACAAATGAATTAAAAGAAGAGGGAACTGCGGCATTGCGTACAGATTATACATTAAGCGATAAAGAGTTTATGAGGATCGCGCAAGAAGTAGTCGAAGGATACGGAAGCGGAGAACTGGGAGGATATTACTGGCTTGGGGTAATTTATTTAACAGACGAAGAAGGAAGAGAAAAATAAAAGAAAACAGAGCGAGAGCAGAAAATATAAAAGTATATAATATAAATTTATATATAACGAGGAGGAAAAGGTATGAAAAAACGTAGGAACAAATTAGTGGCACTGGGAATGGCAGCGATGATGACTGCGGCGCTTATGTCAGGATGCGGAAAAAAGGCGACGCCGGAAAACTTATTAAAAGACATGGCGAAAAATATGAAAGACACAGAGTCGGTAGTGGCAAACATGAAGATGGATATGGAGATGGGAGACGATACAACTACGATAGGCGTCCAGATGGATATGGATATCGACATGGATCTTAAATCAGGAGAAAGTCACGCCAAAGGCGCGGTAGACATGAAAATGATGGGCACCAATGTCGGAACAGAGATTGAAATGTATACTGTAAAAGAAAAAGATCAGTATATTGTGTATACGATGGCGAACGATCAGTGGCAAAAAGAAGAGATGGATGATTCTGCGGCAGATATGGCGGGAGAACTTTCGGATCTTACAGGAAGTATGGAAGGACACGCAAAATCTTTTGAGATGTCCAAAGAAAAGGTGGAAGTAAACGGCGAAAAATGTTTTGAGATGAAAGGCGAGATTAAAGGCTCTGACATTGTGGGCATGATGGAATCAGGTATGGCAGACAGCTTAGGTTCTGAAATTGACGAAGATGTGATCAAAGATCTTGAACTTCCGTGTACGATCGCCGTTTATGAAGATGATATCCTTCCGGCAAAGATTTCTTTCGATATGCAGGATATTATGGAAAAGGCGATGGAAGAAGAAGGCGTTGATGTTTCGGCATGCTCGGTCGAAGTGACATACCATGAATATGACAGTGTAGGCGAGATTAAAGTTCCGAACGAGGTGATTGAAAAAGCAGGCGGAGAAGTGTCTGACGATAAAACGGATAAAGAGGACAAAGAAGATAAAGACGACGATAAAAAAGCGGATAAACCGGCAGAGCAGAGTAAAGAACTTGGCGCGAAATGGGACAGCTACACGGTTCAGATCAACGATAAAGTTCTTAAGCTTCCGTGCAGTCTGGCAGATCTGGAAGCCACAGGTCTGAAACTCGACAGAGAATATACACCTGAAGACTATGTTGTAAATGCAGGCGAATATGAGCTGGCATGGTTTGAAGACGAAAACGGAAATACGATTATGGCGGATATGGTAAACACAGGAGATGATCCGAAAGCATTGAAAGATTGCATCGTAGGAGCGATTTCTGTAGATGATTATGATCTTGAAGAAGGCGGACTGACAGTTTTGTTCCCGGGCGGAATTACGGTTGGAACGAAAGAAGCGGACGTTCTTGCAGCTTACGGCGAACCGACGGATTCGTATAAAGATGAAGAATATGGAAATACTTACTATTGGTATGACAAAGAAAGTTATGACAACTCATGTACAGTTGAAACAGATGCAGAAACGGGTCTTGTCGAAAATATTACCCTGCAGTGTTATGAATAAAGATTTCGAGAGATAAAGCTTGAAAAAATATCTCATAGCCTGAAAAAGGGCGGGAGGTCTTTCCGGAAATTCGTTTGCGGAAGATATTCCCGCCCTTTTCGCTGTATGGCTGAACGATTCCGGAAGAAGTTGTTTTTTTACTGTATGCAGAAGTTGTTTTTTTGCTGTATTGGTTACATTTTCATAATAAGTATGATAATATATAGAAATAGCGTAAAATTGACAAACGAAAAGGAGGTTTCATATGATTAAATTATATGAAAACGGTGTGTATTTGCTCAATGGCACTGAGATTGTTGAAGATACAGGGAGCGCACAGGTTTCGGTTTCTAAAGAAGAAGCAGCGAAAAACACGATAGCTTACGGCGTGTTAGAGGCGCATAATACTTCTTCTGATATGAAGAACCTGCAGATTAAATTTGATAAATTGACATCACATGATATTACTTTTGTCGGAATTATTCAGACAGCCCGTGCTTCGGGTCTTGAGAAGTTTCCGATTCCATATGTATTGACAAACTGTCATAACAGCCTTTGTGCGGTTGGCGGTACGATTAATGAAGATGACCATATGTTTGGTCTGACATGTGCGAAAAAATACGGCGGCATGTATGTTCCGCCGCATCAGGCAGTTATCCATCAGTTTGCGAGAGAGATGCTCGCAGGCGGCGGAAAGATGATCCTCGGATCGGACAGTCATACACGTTATGGCGCACTTGGTACAATGGCTATGGGAGAAGGCGGTCCTGAACTTGTAAAACAGCTCCTGAACAAAACGTATGATATTAAGATGCCGGGAGTGATCGCTGTTTATCTTGAAGGCGAGCCGATGAAAGGGGTAGGTCCGCAGGACGTTGCGCTTGCAATTATCGGGGCTACATTTAAAAACGGCTATGTTAATAATAAAGTAATGGAATTCGTCGGACCGGGCGTGAAAAACTTAAGCGCTGATTTCCGTATCGGAATAGATGTTATGACGACGGAGACAACCTGTCTTTCATCCATCTGGACGACAGATGAAAAGATCGAAGAATTCTATGAGATTCACGGAAGAAAAGAAGAATATAAAGAATTAAATCCGGGAGCGGTTACATATTATGACGGATGTGTTCGTGTGAACTTAAGTGAGATCAAACCGATGATCGCAATGCCGTTCCATCCAAGCAACGTCTATACGATTGATGAATTGAACGCAAATCTGTCAGACATCCTTCATGACGTAGAGCAGAAAGCTCTCGTAAGTCTTGACGGAGCTGTAGAGTATTCTCTTCAGGACAAGATCCGAGGCGGAAAACTCTATGTAGATCAGGGAATTATCGCAGGATGTGCGGGAGGCGGTTTTGAAAATATCTGTGCGGCAGCAGATATCATCAAAGGTCATAATATCGGATCGGATGCATTTACGTTCAGCGTATATCCCGCAAGTACGCCGATTTATATGGAGCTTGTGAAAAACGGTGTTGTAGCTGATCTTATGGAAGCGGGAACTGTTGTGAAAACCGCATTTTGCGGTCCGTGTTTCGGAGCGGGAGATACGCCGGCAAATAATGCGTTCTCTATCCGTCATACAACGAGAAACTTCCCGAACCGTGAAGGAAGCAAGCTTCAGAGCGGCCAGATTTCATCTGTTGCTCTTATGGATGCTCGTTCCATTGCGGCAACAGCGGCAAATAAAGGATATCTGGCGCCTGCTACAGCATTTGACGTAGAATACAAAGGACAGAAGTATCATTTTGATCAGAATATTTATGCGAATCGTGTGTTCGACAGCAAAGGTAAAGCAGATCCGAATGTAGAGATCCAGTTTGGTCCGAATATTAAAGACTGGCCGGAGATGTCGGCGCTTCCTGAGAATCTGATCGTGAAGGTCGTATCTGAGATCCACGATCCGGTAACGACAACAGATGAGCTTATTCCGTCAGGAGAGACGTCTTCGTATCGTTCTAATCCGCTTGGACTTGCAGAGTTTGCACTTTCAAGAAAAGATCCCGCATATGTGGGAAGAGCAAAGGAAGTTCAGAAAGCGCAGAAAGCAATCGAGGCAGGAACATGTCCTCTTGATGCTCTGGAGGAACTGAAACCGGTTATGTCTAAGATCCAGGCAGCGTATCCGGAAGTCGGAGAAGGAAATGTCGGTGTAGGAAGTACGATCTTCGCAGTAAAACCGGGAGATGGATCGGCTCGTGAGCAGGCTGCCTCCTGCCAGAAAGTTCTCGGAGGCTGGGCGAATATTGCCGTGGAGTATGCGACAAAGCGTTATCGCTCGAACCTGATCAACTGGGGAATGCTTCCATTTTTGACAGATGCGGATCATGAGGCGCTTCCGTTTAAAAACGGAGATTACATCTTCGTTCCGAATGTAAGAAAAGCGGTTGAAGAAAAGAAAGATGTGATCAACGCATATGTAGTCGGTGATGAATTGAAAGAGATTCAGTTGAAACTCGGAGATCTGACAGATGCCGAGAGACAGATTATTCTGGATGGATGTCTGATCAATTATTATAAGGCAACAAAATAGAAGATTGATAAGTCGGTAAAATAACAGAATCCCCTGACAGCGAGATGTAAAGAAACATCTGCGGCTGTCAGGGGATTTTTTGTAACGGAAAATTCATTTCTGTGTGAAAGATGTTCTGAGTGTGTGGGGGGTAGTATGCTGAAAGTATTAGAGTGGATGTGCAGTTTGTGGGGATGAAAATGTTATGTAGATGATAATAAGAGGTGATTACGGGTATAATAAATGTGCAAGAATTTATGGAAATATAAAAGAAATAGAAATTGCGTTTTTTGATAAGTAATAATACGCAAAACATGCGTGCTTAAACTGTAAAAAATACGCGAAATTTGCGCGTTTTAATTGCGCGTTTTCCTATTTTATGGTAGCATTTGAATGAGGTGGAAAAATATGATGCTGAGAGAACTGCGGAAACAGAAAAAACTAACCCAAGCGGAATGTGCGAAATATTTAGGAGTGCCATTGCGTACTTATCAAAATTATGAAACTGATGCAGCTAAGCGTACGTCAATAAAATATTTGTATATGCTCGAAAAACTAGAACAATATGGATTTGTGGATGAAGATCATGGTATATTAAGCATACAGAAGATAAAAGATGTGTGTACCGATGTATTTGCAGATTATGATATAGAGTATTGTTATCTTTTTGGCTCTTATGCGAAAGGAAAAGCGACAGAAACTAGTGATGTAGATCTTTTAATTGGAACGTCGGTGTCCGGAATACATTTTTATGGTTTGGTAGAAGCAATAAGAGAAGGACTTCATAAAAGAGTTGATATTCTGAACCGTGAACAGCTAGAGTCTAATTTGGAATTGATAAATGAAATATTAAAGGACGGAATTAAAATTTATGGATAATAAGAAGACGGATCAATATTATATTAGTAAGATTATTACAGACCTCACTTTTATTAGAACACATACAGAGAGCCTGCCAAAATCGAAATTGGAAGGAATCTGCCGTTGCAAAAAAGAATAAAAAGTTCCCTGACAGCGAGATGCAAAAGAAACATCTGCGGCGGTCAGGGATTTTTTATTTACTGTATTCCCGGATCAATTCCTGTATCTTTTGATAAGCTTCTTCTGCCGGGAAGAACATTTCATCATCAAGACTGTCACAAAAGTCAAAAAATGTAAAAAGCAGTCCGGGTTCTTCTATATTTAGATAGATTATCCGGTCTGTGTTGGATGGATAAAATCAGCAAAAGACAGTCTGCAGTTACTGAAGAAATCAGCCGAAGAACATCACAGATCGCTGAAAAAATATGCAGATGATAATGGAATTCAAGACGAATGGGTCGGAAATAAACAGAAAGATATAGTATCTATGATTGACGGGGATCTTGTAAGTTATTATAAAAGTTACACTGATCGGTTGGATGATGTTGTAGATGCAATCTGCGATGAAATTACAAAATTGCAAAATGAAAATATGCAGTTTGTTCAGCTTCAGATGATTATGGGGTATTGTAAATCGCTGATAAAGAAGGATATCGAATCAATCGAAAAAACAGGAAGCATCTTAGAACAGCTGGATCAGAAATTGAAAAATATTTGGGAATAATTGAAAATGTATGAGAGAAATGAGAAAATAGAAATAAAAAGGTAAAAGGATAAAAAGGAATGTGGAGGATAAAAAAGAAAGCTGAATTGAGCAAAGAGGAAAAGAGGCGGCGAGAGATATTTGAGTCTATCCTATGTATTATGATGGTAATTTTTATCATTACGCAAATTATGTTACCGGAAACAGGCGTGTTGGGGATGGTGAATGAAGGGTCATTGTCAATTTTATTTTTAGGTTATGGCGGAAGCTTTTTGTGGTCGGGTATAAAGAGGAGAAAGGAAGATAAAACAGCAGTTATTTTAGGGGTACTTATGTCAATTTTGCTATTTACTGTCGGAGGATGGATGTCAAGTAAGATTGCGGCAGATCTTATATCGGGCCCGAAAACGATTCATTTGACATCAGTTACGACAGAGGAATCGTTTGGATTATCGGGAATTATTTCTCATCACTATTACTTGTGCGGAAGAGATGAAAATTGGAAAAAATATCAATTCGATATTTCGGCAGATGAATATTATGAATTAGAGGGAGAAAAGCAAATTAAAGTATTGTGTTATCCGAGAACAGAACGAATTTTGAAGTTCCTGTAAACTATTAACAATAGTAGAAAGTTATGCATAGGAGTTAGAAAAAAATTTAGAGGGAAAATTATGAGTGGTCAATATAAGATACAATACAGTGCGATGGATGAATTTTACAGTCAGATAGACGGACGTATGGCCGAATGGATTGGTCAGCTTGAGTCATGGATTACAGCGTATAAAAGTATAGAAATGATGGAGAGTTATCAAGGGAAAAGCGCGGAATCTGTCAAATCATATTTGCAGGAGGTTCACATGTTGCTTCTCTGTTCGATACAACAGGCGATACAGTTATACAGAATAAAATATCTGTTATATCGGAAAGGATATTACGATATCGAGAAAGTGGATTCGGGCGCTGCCGCTGCTGATCCGACAGTGAAATTTACAAATCAGGAAGCAGAAGATCTCGCATTTGACGCAATAAAAGGAAGAGAAATTTACTTATCTCATGATCCGGCGAAATTCAGCGGAGACGGAAGCTTTTTTGCGAAAGAGATCGAGTATTTGCGGCAGCATGGATATAAATTTGTAAAAGAAGGTGATTTGTGGCATGCTGTACAGTAAGGCAGAGCGCAATTTGACTTATCAAGACCAGAGTAAAGGCGGATTGCAGCTTGAAAAATAAGGAGGCTGTAAAACGGTGAGTATGAAAACGAGAGATGAAAAAGAAAAGAAACGAGATTTATTTACAACAATTTTTTGGATTATAGTGCTGGTTTTTTTGATTGTTAAAATTGTAATCCCGGAAACAGGTGTATTGGGAATGGTAAATGAAGGTTCAAATGCGGTCTTATTTTTCGGTATCGGAGGCTGCTGTTTGTGGACAATCATTCATAAAAGAAAGACGAATAAAGCGGCGGTTGTTTTCGGAGTATTGCTGCTGGTATTGACAGTAGGTATTGGCGGATGGATATCAGGAAAGCTTGTATTGGATCTTATATCAGGACCGGAGGTTGTGCGTCTGACGTCAGTTACTATGCGTGAATCGTCGGGAATATATGGGCTTATTTCACGGCATTACTATTTATGCGGAAGAGATGACGAGTGGACGGAATATCAGATAGAAATTTCTTCGGATGAGTATTATGAGTTAGAAGGAGAAGAGCAGGTGACAGTGCTGTGTTACCCAAGAACAGAGCGGATTTTAAAGTTTTTGTGATTTTGCCGACAGACATCATGTATCGGGGTGAAAATATGAATATATGGAGCGGAAACGTATGGAGACAGAGCAAAAGGAAATGATGTGTAAATACAAGAAGATTATTTGTAAAATATTCGGCGAACAGATACGGGTGATCGGTGAAAGCAGTGCGATCGGCCCTATGGGGCAGTTTCAGATTAGATTTTTCTATGAGCCGACAAAAATTTATGTTACACTGGATGCAGACCGCGGGGTATTTACGCTTGATCTGAAAGATGAAGAGAAAGATTGGAATACGTTGTACAGGATAAAAAAGTTTGACAACTGTATGACAGAAAAGTGTCTTGAAAATGCGGCGGTTATTTTGAAGCAGGTTCTCGAGGAAAATAAGTTCCCTCTGTATAAGTCGGAGAATGATAAGCTGTACAAAAAGCAGGACGGAACGTACCGCAGGATAAAAGATATCTATGCAGAACTGGCAGGAGGAGAGTAAATTTATGGCTATAAAAGAAGTGTCAGAACGATATTTGGAATTAAGGCAAAATGCTTTGGATTATACATTTGAACAGATGAATCTTCAGCTTGAAAATGATAAGCAGGTTTATCTGGCAGTATTTGATATACCGGTGGAGAGCGCGATCGTCGGTAATAAGACGAAGACTCTCGTGCTCGTGTTTGGATTGAACATCCATATTTATTGTGCAAATGGTGATGCCGTGACCGGATTGGAGCAGAATGTGAAAGCAAAACAGGCGATGCAGTCTCTTTTCATCAGTTGTCCGCAAGTGCTCGATGAGATGACACTGACTCACAAGACAGATTTTTATGAAAGTAAAAATGTAAGAGCTTATTTAAAAACAAGAAAAGGCGTTTACTTCAAAGAACTGACAGGAGAAACTAAGAAAGAACGCTTTTTGGAAATGCTTATGCGGAACGTGATTGAGAGATTGGATTTCCGTCATTGACAAAAAACGTAATCTGTGCCAAAATGATTTAGAATCAACCGATTGGAACAATGTTTGCTGTTGCAAAGCGGGAGATTAAAAAATATAACAGAAACAAAATTATAATTTCAGAAATTAGACTATGAACATATGTGAGTAGAGTAGGCAGAGCGACCCAGAGACGGAGTGTCATCGGCTGAGAGCATTTCGCGCGACCCTTCTTGAAGTTTCAGTATGGGAGTCTTTCGGCGAAAAGCAGTTTGTGCGTTAAGCCGGATGTTCGTGTAGCAATATTTTACACAATGAGAGCGCAGAGCAGATAAGATGCTCTGAAATAGGGTGGTACCGCGACTAACATCGTCCCTTGTCAAACAGACAGGCGACGGTGTTTTTTTGTATAGGCGACGAGCCAAAGTCCGGGCTTGCCCGAGACTTTGGCGACCGCTTACAATCCCGGAATGTGCTGTTTGGCACTTCCGGTGATTATGCTATAGGAAAATTTGATTTTCTATGACAGAAAACCGTCCGGGGGATGTGTATGCCGGTCACTTGTTCAAATGAAAAAACAATTTGGGAAGGAGAAATAAAATGAAAGATAAAATCAACAGTATTTTATCAGAAGCAAAAGGTAAGATTTCTGATGCAGTGAGCGAGGGTGAACTGCAAAATGTAAAAAGCGCGTATATCGGAAAGCAGGGTTCGTTAAGTCTTTTGATGAAAGAGATTCCGACAGTGGATGTGGCTCTTCGTCCTGAGATGGGAAAACTTTTGAATCAGGCGAAAAATGAAGTGAAGGAACTGATCGATGAGAAGAGGATGGAACTGAAGCTGAAAGCTTCGGAAGTATCTCCTGACTTTGACTGCTCTGTTCCGGGTATCCTTCCGACAGGCGGCGGACTTCATCCGATCACGCAGATGTGCTATGACTTAAACGATACGTTCCGCTCGATGGGATTTGAAGTATTTGAGGAAGACGAGATCACAAGCGAGATGTATGCGTTTGATAAATTGAATTTCCCGCCGAATCATCCGGCGCGTGAGAGTATGGACACATATTGGGTGGAAGGACATGACAGCGGAAGTACGAATGAGAAGCTTTGTCTTCGTCCGCATCTGACAGGCGGAAGCGTTCGCTATATGCAGACACACAAACCGCCGTATCGTTTCGTATATCCGGGACGTGTGTACAGAAACGAGACGACGGACGCGCATCATGAGAGAGCGTTTTTCCAGTATGAGGCGCTGATCGTGGACAAAGATATTACGTTTACATCAGGTAAAGTAATGATCAAGAGCATTTTGAGCAAAGTGTTCGGAACAGACGTTCCGGTCAGAATGCGTTCCGGTTTCTTCCCGTTTGTAGAGCCGGGATTTGAGATCGACATGCAGTGTCAGGTCTGCGGAGGAAAAGGATGCAGCGTATGTAAACATGTCGGCTGGATCGAAGTTATGCCGGGAGGTTCTCCGCATCCGAACGTACTTCGGGCAGCAGGACTTGATCCTGATGAATATACAGGATTTTATGTAAATATCGGTTTGGACAGACTTGTTATGATGCGTTACGGTGTAGATGACGTAAGACTGTTCCACAGTGCAGATTTGAGATTCCTGAAACAGTTTAGATAGAGGCAATTTAGATACGAGGAGAGAGACTATGAAATTATCATTATCATGGATTAGAGATTATGTAAATATTCCGGAAGATGCAGATCTGAAAAAACTGGCGTACGATCTGACAATGTCCACAGTAGAAGTGGAAGACGTGGAATATCTTGCAGAACGTTTTGAAAATATGATCGTCGGAGTGATCGAAAAGATCGAGCAGCATCCGAACGCAGACAGATTAAGAGTATGCAAAGTAGATATCGGCGGCGGTGAGACGAAAGATATCGTATGCGGAGGTATTAATCTGGAAGAAGGAATGCGCGTTGCGGTATCCTGCCCGGGAGCGGTTGTTCGTTGGCACGGCGAAGGAGAGCCTGTAGTGATCAAAAATTCTAAGCTTCGCGGAGTTGAGTCATACGGTATGATCTGCGCTTCAGATGAGATCGGATTAGGAGAGCTTTTCCCGTCAGAAACAGAAGGCGAAATTCTTGACCTTTCGGCGTTTGACGTTCCGGCAGGAACTTCTTTGGCAGATGCTTTGGATATGAATGATGTGCTTCTTGAGATAGACAACAAATCAATGACAAACAGACCGGACCTTTGGGGACATTACGGAATCGCCCGTGAGATCGCGGCGCTTTATAACCTGCCGCTTGCAAAGATCGAGCCTTTCCGGGCAGACGTTCAGTCTGATTTTAAAGTCGAGATAGAAGATCCTGACAGATGTACAAGATATATCGGCGTTGAGATGTCAGGCGTGGCTGTAAAACCTTCACCGTATAAAATGCAGAACAGAATCTGGAAAGTGGGAATGCGTCCGATCAATGCTCTTGTCGATATCACGAATTATGTAATGCTCGCAACAGGAAATCCGACACATGCATTTGACGCAGATAATATTACGGATCATATTGTCGTAAGACATGCGGCAGAAGGAGAAAAGCTTCTTCTTTTAAATGATAAAGAGCTTGAATTGAATACAGACGATCTTGTGATTACTGATTCCGAAGGTGCGGTTGCTCTTGCGGGAGTTATGGGCGGAGCGAAAGATTCGATCCTGCCGAAGACGGAACGTGTGATCCTTGAAGTGGCAAACTTTGAAGCGACAGGCATCCGCCGCACAGCGCTTCGTTACGACACGCGTACAGAAGCGTCTTCCAGATATGAAAAAGCGATCGATCCCGAAAGATGCGATCAGGCGCTTGCTCTTTCAATGAAGTATTTTAAAGAGCTTTATCCTGAACTTCAGGTGACAGGATACTGCGATAATTATGTGAAAAAACTCGACAGAGCAGAAATTGACGTTAATCTGACATGGCTGGAGAAAAGACTCGGAAAACACCTGACAAATGAAGAGATTCAAGGCAAGCTGGAACAGCTTGGATTCGACGTTCGGATCGACGGCGACAATATGCATGTGACAGCGCCTACATGGCGTTCGACAGGCGATATTTCTATCAAGGACGATGTGATGGAAGAAGTTGCCAGAATGTACGGATACGATAATTTCGAGGCGACAGAATTTACGACGACATTTACAGATTCGATCAATCAGAAGGATAAAAGTCTCGTAAGAAATATGAAAGAATATCTTGCAATACGATGCGGAATGCAGGAAGTATATACTTATCCGTGGATGAACGATGTGTTTGTAAACGCAGTTTTGCAAAGTACAGACGGAGTTTTGAAACTTTCCACACCTCCGGCGCCGGATATGAGCTGCATTCGTTCTTCTCTTCTGCCGAACCTTTGCGAGGCGGTTGCGAAAAACGAGCGTTACTTTAATGATTTTTCTATCTTTGAAGAGGCTCAGGTGTTCTTTGATAAAAATTACACAAATGCATATGATGAGACGGAATCTCTTCCTGAACAGCGCAGACATATCGGAGCGGCATTTGCAAGCAGCGTAAAGGACATCGGTATGCTTTTCAGAGAGGCAAAAGGAGTTCTTGAGTATATGCCGAGATATACGCATATGGAAGCGTATGAATTTAAAAAAGAAGAAAAGCCGGTATGGGCTGACAATGTTGTGTGGCTGAACATTTACCTTGGTGATGAAAAGATCGGCGATATGGGTCTTGTAGCGAAAAAAGTTTCTATGGAATGCGGTATTAAGAATCTTTCTGTGATTCTTTTTGAGCTGGATGCTTCAAAACTGAAACCGCTGAAATCAAGAACGAATAAATTCGAGCATCTTGCAGAGTATCCTGAGACAGACTATGACATTTCCATGCTTTTTAATTCCGATGCAGTATGGAATGACATTTATGATGCCGTTATGGGTAAAAAGAAAGCAAGCGCCCTTTTAAAAGATGCATCGTTTGTAGATGAATACAGAGGAAAACAGATTCCGCAGGGCAAAAAATCCGTAACGATCAGACTGACGATCGGATCTGATGAGAAAACGCTGACGTCACAGGAGATCGAAAGCGTCGCCGAACAGGTTATGAAAAAACTCGGAAAGAAAATGGGCGCAGAGCTTAGAACGCAATAAAACAGAAATAACTCAAGAGTGATAAAGACAGAAATGAATTTGGGGAAAGCCTTGCGTGGAGTACACGCAAGGCTTGCTTCTTAGAAATAACAGGAGATAAACCGAATATGAAAACAAGTGATTTTTATTATGATCTTCCGGAGGAGTTGATCGCGCAAGACCCGCTGGAAGACCGTTCCTCTTCCAGACTTATGACAGTGGACAAAGAAACCGGTAAGATCGGGCATCATGTATTCAGTGAGATTATCGATTATTTGAATGAAGGCGATTGTCTCGTGATAAATGATACGAAGGTAATTCCGGCCAGATTGATCGGGGCAAAAGAAGAGACAGGCGCGAAGATCGAAGTGCTTCTTCTGAAAAGAGGGGCGGATGATGTGTGGGAAACGCTCGTGAAACCCGGTCGTAAGGCAAAGCCGGGAACACGGATCAGTTTCGGAGACGGTCTGCTTGTAGGAGAAGTTGTCGATGTTGTGGATGAAGGAAACAGGCTGATCCGTTTTGAATATGAAGGTATATTTGAAGAAATATTAGATCAGCTCGGTCAGATGCCTCTTCCGCCGTATATTACGCATCAGCTTCAGGATAAGAACAGATATAATACGGTTTATGCAGAACATTCAGGTTCGGCAGCCGCTCCGACGGCAGGACTTCATTTTACGCCGGAACTACTCAGAAAAATTGAAGAAAAAGGCGTTGATATTGCAAGAGTAACATTACATGTAGGTTTGGGAACATTTCGTCCTGTCAAAGTTGACGATGTGGAAAATCATCATATGCACTCGGAATTTTATATGATAAATGAAGAGGCGGCGGAGAAGATCAACCATGCCAAAGACAGGGGCGGACGCGTGATCTGCGTCGGAACGACAAGCTGCCGCACGATTGAATCTGCGGCTGACGAAAACGGACATTTGAAAGCATGCAGCGGCTGGACGGAAATTTTTATTTATCCGGGATATCATTTTAAAATACTGGACTGCCTGATCACAAACTTCCATTTGCCGGAATCGACACTCATTATGCTCGTATCCGCGCTGGCAGGGAAAGAACATGTTATGGCGGCTTATGAAGAAGCCGTGAAAGAACGGTATCGATTTTTTAGTTTTGGAGATGCCATGCTGATTTTGTAAAGTAATTCACGATAAAATAATCGGCAACCGGCCTATGGGGTTAATCCTCCCCATGCCTAAAAAGTAGAAATAGAAAAACCCACGAGGTGTGAACTCGTGGGTTTTTTGTTGACACTCAACATGGATACGCCGTTTCTTTTTGTCTGCTGGCATTGTAGCATATGCAAATACTGAATGCGATATTCATTTTCCTTGAGTTTCCGCACTGTTATATAGTGTGGCTTGAAATGAGGTAATCACGATGGATTAAAGTGTTGGCAAGCATTTCCTTTCAGGACTTTCTGTAAGCAGGGGAAAATTAAATGTTTAAAAGGTTTTAAAATTGTTGTTTTCAGGTGTAAGATTTGCGGGTAAATCCCTAGTATATAGCTGAGAGGAGGATGATACGTTGGAAGAAGATAGTAAAATTATTGATTTGCTATATAAGCGAGAGGAACGGGCGCTTATAGAATTGTCGGAAAAATACGGAACGGCGTGTAAACGTATTGCGGGCAATATTTTGAAAAATCATCGTGATGCAGAGGAATGTGTAAATGATACATACCTTGCCGTATGGAATACAATACCGCCTAAAAATCCAAATCCGTTAAGGGCCTATATATTCCGGATTATCCGAAATATATCTATTGCGAAGTACCATGAGAACACTTGTATTAAGCGGAACAGCTATTATGATGTGGCGTTGCAGGAATTGGAGAATTGTCTTATGGCAGTAATGACTGTCGAACAGGAAATGGAAGCAAATGAATTGTCGGATTTACTTGACGGCTTTCTTGAAACGTTAGATAAGAGAAGCAGAATAATGTTTGTTCGCCGCTATTGGTATTCTGATAGTATTTCAGATCTTGCGGAAAGGTTTCAAATAAGTAATAACAATGTATCGGTCCGGCTTTCACGAATTAGAGGAAAATTAAAACGATATTTAAAAAGGGAGGGCGTTGAAGTATGAGAAAAAAGGATATATCAGATGCGATTGGCAATATTAATGATCGATATATCGAAGAAGCTGCAGATTTTCAGAGAAAAAAGAAAAGGACAGGGAAGAGTTCTATTTTACAAAAGAGCGTTGCTGCCGCGGCTTCATTTATACTTGTATTTATATTATCTGTTTCGACATTGGTAGCTGCGGATTTTTCTCCGGCTTATGAATTTCTCTATACGTTGTCTCCGTCAGCAGCCCAAAAGTTAAAGCCTGTTAGTATGATAAGTGAGGATAATGGTATTAAAATAGAGGTTATTTCTGCTTATGTAGAGAGCGGAGAGGCGAAGATACTTATTTCTGTACAAGATTTGGAGGAAGACAGGATTGATGAAACGACAGATTTGTTTGATAGTTTTAGTATCAATACCTCATTTGACTGCAGTAGCTCATGTGAAAATATAAAGTATGATGCAGAGACGGAAACAGCCGTTTTTTTGATTTCTATATCGCAATGGGATAAGTATGATATTGCAGATGAGAAAATAACTTTCTCTGTGCGGGAAATATTGAGTAATAAAGAAACGTATGAAGGTTCAATATCGACATTAAATTTGGATAAGAATAGCGGTTCGGTAAAGATTTTTACTCCGTATAGTGTTTTGGGTGGGAGTGGTGCAAATAGTGAAAAGTATATGGAAGATTTTCAGGCTCTCGTATCTCAAGGAGATATAAATTCGCCTGTTTCGGGAGTTGCTCTTACGGCGATAGGATATGTGGGAGAAAAACTTCATATTCAAATCAGATATGATTCTGCGCTTGAAACGGATAATCATGGATATGTTTATTTGAAGAACAGTGATGGAGATGTTCTTGATTGTGAAGCAAGTATTTCTTTCTTTACAGATGAAGGAGAAAAAGATATGTACAGCGAATATATCTTTGACTTGTCAGATAAAAATGTTTCGGATTATGTTATTTATGGAAAGTTCACAACAAGTAATATGCACATTAAAGGGAAGTGGAGTGTTACATTTCCATTGGAAAAGGTAAGGTAATAAAAAGGTAAGATAATAAACAGCGAAAACCCGCTAACCTTCCGGCTAACGGGTTTCGTTGTTTTATAGTTATCTAAAGGAATGTTTACGCATTTACAAAGATACATGTTTACAATGTGCTTAATGGATGGTATATTATAGATATAAATAAGGCACTACTGATAGTTGGTTAGTCCAAATTTGATAAAGTTACAAAAAAGTAACCGTATTCCTTGGTCGAGGGGCGGTTACTTTTTTGATTGATTTATGTACGCTATCAGAATCGTTACAACAATACTAAGTATCATTAGTACGATGGAGAGCATTTCAAAATCACTCATAAGTTAAGCCCTCCTTTCCAAGATTTCCTGCAAACAGGATTTCTATGTAATCAGAGAGTTCGGTCTCTCTGTTGAAGGACTAACCGCCTACCATTCTCATGTAGTGCCTTGTCTTATTTTAGCAAAAGTTTCTTTTTATAACAACATATTTATCGTGAAATACAGTCGATTAAAAATCGTAAAAGTTTCTGCAAACAGCGAAAACCCGCTAACCTTCCGGCTAACGGGTTTCGTTGTTTTATAGTTATCTAAAGGAATGAGAGTAAAGCGTGATATCCTTGTTCAGGGGATATCATTACTTTTATGAGGGGGATAGTTGTTTATCAACTATCTGATACTTAGTATAAAGAGAAAATATGTCTAAAGTATGTTGAAAGAATAAAAGAATACGAAAATTTCTAAACAGAAGATTAATAAAACGGAAAAAGAGTTCTATACATTTGCGGTATTTATGGTATAATAGGCACGTTGTGCCTGCGAGCCGGGGCGGTATCGTCGGGTTTTATACAACATTTAATTAAGAATACTTACAATTTTAGAAGAAAAAGAACGAGGTGAGGTATGGAATATTTATCAGCTTTAAAAAAATCTGTTGTTGCCGGGTTGATGATCGGGATCGGCTGTACTGTTTTTTTGAATATGGACAATTCAATCGTGGCGTCATTTTTATTCGGATTAGGACTTTTTACGATTATCAATTTGGAATTGAATTTGTTTACCGGCAAGATCGGATATATCTGTAAAGAAAATTGTGCCGAGACATTGATTACTTTGGTCGGAAACGGAATCGGTGTTAATATTATGGCGTTTCTTATGAAACAAACCCGTGTCGGAGTAAGATTGGTTGAGAAGGCGGGCCCGATCGTAGAAACGAAATTGTCAGATACATATATTAGTTTGTTTTTGCTGGCTGTTTGTTGTGGAATGCTGATGTATATTGCCGTGGCAACATTTAAAAAACAGCCGAATATTTTAGGCACGATCGCAGTCTTTCTTTGCGTTTCGGTCTTTATTTTGGCAGGATTCGAGCACTGTATTGCAAATATGTTTTATTTTGGTCTTGTAAGTACACCGACAAAATATGCTGTTCCGCTTCTTATTATGATTCTCGGAAACAGTACGGGAGGTATTTTGCTGTGTAAGCTTACGCAGCATGTGCAGATTCAGAAAAACTCGGAAAATGCGTAATGCAGACAGTGATTTTCTTTGAGAATACATTTCCTGAAAAAAGGCGGATTTCAACCTGAACATACGATTTGTTCAGGTTGATTTTTTATATACGATACAATATAATGAAGCGGAGCAAAAGGAAAGGGGGTACGAAAATGTTAAAAGACAAAACAGTTTTGCTCGGAGTTACCGGAAGTATCGCTGCGTATAAGATCGCGTATCTTGCCAGTGCGCTGAAAAAGCTTCATGCGGACGTACATGTGCTTATGACGAAAAATGCGGTTAATTTTATCAATCCGATCACGTTTGAAACGCTGACGGGAAATAAGTGTCTTGTAGACACGTTTGACCGTAATTTTGAGTATAGCGTGGAGCATGTGTCTCTGGCAAAGAAAGCGGATATCGTAATGATCGCACCGGCAAGCGCCAACGTGATCGGGAAAGTCGCCCACGGCATAGCGGACGATATGCTGACAACAACGGTTATGGCATGCAGATGTAAGAAATTTATCGCGCCTGCGATGAACACGAACATGTATGAAAATCCTATCGTGCAGGACAACTTAAAGATCTTGCAGGTATACGGATACGGTGTTGTAGATCCGGCAGTGGGATACCTTGCATGCGGAGATACCGGAGCCGGAAAGATGGTTGAGCCGGACGTTCTGCTCGATGTCATTTTGCAGGAAATCGCATATGAAAAAGATCTGGCAGGTTTGAAGATCCTTGTAACGGCAGGCCCGACACAGGAAGCGGTCGATCCGGTACGGTATATTACAAACCATTCTACCGGAAAGATGGGTTATGCTATTGCAAAAATCGCATCAAGGAGAGGCGCTGAGGTGACGCTCGTATCAGGGCCAACTGCCGAGGAAGAACCTGCATTTGTAAATGTTGTAAATGTATGTTCCGCAAAGGAGATGTTCGAGGCAGTTAAGGAACGGGCGCAGGAACAGGATATCATTATCAAAGCGGCAGCAGTGGCGGATTACAGACCGAAACACATAAGAGGCAGCAAGATGAAAAAGACAGAAGACGGATCGGATCTGACGCTTGAGCTGGAACGCACAGACGATATTTTGGCTTATCTCGGAGCACACAAAAAGCAGGGGCAGTTTTTATGCGGGTTTGCAATGGAAACGGAAGACTTGATTGCAAATGCAAAAAGAAAACTGGAAAAGAAGCGGCTTGACATGATCGCCGCAAACAGTCTTCGTGTGGAAGGCGCAGGATTCGGCGGAAATACAAATGTCGTAACGGTCATCACGAAAGAGAAGGAAGTTTCACTCGGAAAAATGACAAAAGAGGAGACAGCCGCAGAACTTTTGACGATGATTGCAGAAGCCAGAAAAGTCTGATAAGAAACAGACAAAAAGCAAATGTATTGTATCCCGAAAGGGAACGATAAGAAGCAGACAAAAAGCAAATGTATTGTATCCCGAAAGGGAATGATAACAAGGAGGCAGACATGGAAAACAAAACAGTAACAGAAAACAGCACAGTATCATGTGCGGAAGAAATGAATACGGCAGAAGTATACGGCTCAGATCAGTATGCAGCGGATCTAAAGACCGCGAGCAAAGATCGGCAGACGTCGGGGAAACAGCGCTCGTCAAGTAAATTCAGTACAATGAGTATGGTTCAGGTGGCAATATTCGGAGCTGTCATATGTGTGATGGCTTTTACCCCTTTCCTCGGATATATCCCGCTTGGATTTACCCGTGCGACGATCATACATATCCCGGTTATTATCGCTTCGCTTTTGATGGGACCGAAAAAAGGCGGAGCTTTAGGATTCCTTTTTGGATTGACAAGTTTTATTAACAATACGATGAATCCGACACCGACATCGTTTGTATTTACTCCGTTTTACAGTATTGCAGGCGTAAGCGGCGGATGGGGAAGTGTGATTATCTGTTTTCTTCCCCGCATACTTGTGGGAATTATACCGTATTATGTATATAAGCTTATCATTCGTTTTTCAAATGAAAAAACAAAAAAGACCGGTGTGTCAAGCATTGGACTTGTGACTGCAGGCGTGGCGGGCGCAATGACAAATACGCTGCTTGTTATGAATCTGATTTTTCTGTTTTTCAGGGAAGCATATGCATCGGCAAATAATGTGGCGGTATCGGGCGTATACACATTTATTCTTTCTATTATCGGGATAAACGGCGTTCCGGAAGCAATCGTGGCAGGTGTGCTGACTTTATGTATCGGAAGAGCGCTTTTGAAAAAGAATGTAAGAGAAAGGCTTGGTTTTAGAAATGATATTGGCTATTAATATCGGAAATACAAACACCGTGCTCGGCTGCATTGACGGCTCAAAATGCGTGTTCGTAGAACGGATTTCAACTGTTAAGACAAAGACGGAACTGGAGTATGCGATCGATATTAAAAACGTACTCGACATCTACCATATTAAAAAGGCAGATTTAGAAGGCGGTATCATTTCGTCGGTTGTTCCGCAGATTACGATGGTTGTAAAAGCTGCGGTTGAAAAGATTTTAAAAAAGGAAGTCCTTATCGTAGGCGCGGGGATCAAGACCGGATTAAATATCAGGATCGACAATCCGGCGCAGCTTGGCAGCGACCTTGTTGTCGGAGCGGTGGCAGGGATTGCGGAATATCCGACGCCTCTTCTTATTTTTGATATGGGTACGGCAAACACGGTTTGTGTTATAGATAAAAACCGAAACTATATCGGCGGCATGATTTATCCGGGGATTGGAGTTTCTCTTGATTCCCTTACAGCCAATGCGTCTCAGCTTGGCGGGATCAGTCTGGAAGAACCGGGGCATATTATAGGAAAAAATACGGTGGACTGTATGAAAAGCGGTATCGTTTACAGCAGCGCTGCGGCGATCGACGGGTTGATCGATCGACTGTCAGAAGAAGTGGACGGCGATGTAACGGTAGTTGCGACAGGGGGAGTGGCGGAAAAAATCATTCCTCATTGCAGAAGAAAGATTATTCGAGACGATGATCTTGTTTTGAAAGGACTGGAAATCACCTATCGGAAGAACTGCAGGTGACAGATCGGAGAAAATCGACCTGTGTATAAGGTAAATATAACGTAAAAAGAGAAAAGGATAGACGCGGTATAGACTATATATACAAAAAATGGCTGCGGCTATCCTTGAATTTATGTGTAAAAAAGCGAAAATATAAAAAACTTACTATTTTAAATCATAAAAATATAACAAAATATAATAAAAGTGTGATATGATAAACAGTACAACGTAGCATCGGAGTATTCGGCTTAATTTATTTATGGCTGTACTTCTGTGCGAATTTAAAGGAGGAAAAAGATGAAAAGGAAGCTTTCAAAAGCAGGCGGGAAAGCGTTATCTGTCGCACTTGCGATGGCGACTGTTGTATCGGCAGCTCCTTTCTCTGTAGCGGCCGAGGATAACGTTGCTTTGGCACAGACACAGGAAACGGAGGGAAATGCTTTGCGTTTGTGGTATGATGAAGAGGCGCCCAATTCGTATACGGGGTGGGAGCAGTGGGCTCTTCCGCTTGGAAACAGCGCGATTGGAGCCAGTGTGTTTGGCGGTGTTCAGACAGAGCGAATTCAGTTGAATGAAAAGTCGCTTTGGTCCGGCGGTCCTTCAGACAGCCGACCGGAATATAACGGCGGTAATATTGAATCAAAAGGTCAGAACGGCAAGGTTATGGCACAACTGAAAGAGAAACTGAAAAGCGGACAAGGGTTTGACAGTAATCTTGCAGGACAGCTTATTGGAGTCAGTGATGACGCCGGAGTACAGGGATACGGATATTATTTAAGTTATGGCAATATGTATCTGGATTTTAAAAATGTTACAAAGAATAACGTTTCGGGATATTCGCGCGATCTGGATCTTCGCACGGCGGTAGCCGGAGTGAATTATGATCTCAACGGAGCGCACTATACAAGAGAAAACTTCGTAAGCTATCCTGACAACGTTCTTGTAACACGTCTGACTGCAACAGACGGCGGAACGCTTGATTTTGACGTTCGTGTAGAACCGGATGAGGAAAAAGGCGGAAGTCAAAACAAACCGGAAGCAGATTCTTACGCGAGAACATTTGACAAAAAAGTATCCGACAATGCAATCGCGATCGACGGACAGCTTACAGATAACCAGTTGAAGTTCAGTTCTTATACGAAGGTAATCAAAGATGACGGAACGGCGGGGCAGATCAAAGACGACTCGAAAAACGGTAAGATCACGGTAAGCGGCGCGAAAGCGATTACGATCATTACTTCCATCGGAACGGATTATAAAAACGATTATCCGAAATACCGTACAGGCGAGACAAAAGAACAGCTCGCTGCTTTGGTAAAAGGATATGTATCCGGAGCTGAGGCGAAAGTAAAAGCCGGCGGATATGAGACGTTAAAAGAAGATCATGTAAATGATTACGATCATATTTTCGGAAGATTAGATCTTAACATCGGACAGGCAGTGTCTGACAAGACAACGGATAAGCTGTTGGAGGCATATAAAAAAGGAACGGCTTCCGAAACAGAAAAACGTTATCTGGAATTGATGCTCTTCCAGTACGGACGTTATCTGACGATGGGATCATCGAGAGAGACTCCTGTGAACGAAGACGGAACGAAGAATGAAAGAAGAGCAACTCTTCCGTCGAACTTGCAGGGAATCTGGGTCGGAGCGAATAACTCCGCATGGCATTCGGACTATCATATGAATGTCAATCTGCAGATGAACTACTGGCCGACATATACGACGAATATGGCGGAATGCGCAGAACCGCTGATCGACTATGTAGATTCGCTCAGAGAGCCGGGACGTATTACGGCGAAGATTTACGCAGGAGTTGAAAGTACGGAAGCAAATCCTGAAAACGGATTTATGGCGCATACACAGAACAACCCGTACGGATGGACGAACCCGGGCTGGGTATTCGACTGGGGATGGTCTCCGGCAGGCGTTCCGTGGATTCTTCAGAACTGTTGGGAATATTATGAGTTTACGGGAGATACAGAGTACATGCAGACTCATATTTACCCGATGATGAAAGAAGAAGCGACGCTGTACGATCAGATGCTGATGAGAGATTCAGAAGGTAAGCTTGTGTCTGTTCCGAGTTATTCACCGGAGCACGGACCGAGAACTGCAGGTAATACATATGAGCATTCGTTGATCTGGCAGTTATATGAAGATACGATCACAGCGGCAGAGACTTTGGGAGTTGACGAAGCGAAAGTCGCACAGTGGAAACAGAATCAGGCTGACTTAAAAGGACCGATTGAGATCGGTGACAGCGGACAGATCAAAGAGTGGTATAACGAGACAACATTAAATACAGATGAGAATGGTCAGAAGATGGGAGAAGGATATGGTCATCGTCATATTTCCCATATGCTCGGATTATATCCGGGAGACTTGATCGCTCAGAATGACGAGTGGCTGGCGGCAGCGAAAGTATCGATGCAGAACAGAACAGATGTGACGACAGGATGGGCGATGGCTCAGCGTGTCGCAACATGGGCGAGACTTGCAGAGGGCGATAAGGCTTATGATGTATTGTCTAAGATGATCACAAACAATAAGATTATGACAAACCTGTGGGATACACATGCTCCGTTCCAGATCGACGGAAACTTCGGTTACACAGCGGCAGTTGCGGAAATGCTTGTTCAGAGCAACATGGGTCACATCGACCTGATGCCTGCAGTTCCGAAAGCATGGGGAACAGGTAATGTGAAAGGTCTGCTTGCCCGCGGTAATTTTGCGGTTGATATGGCATGGGCAGACAACAAACTGACAGAAGCTTCGATCCACTCTAATAACGGCGGAGAAGCGGTTGTTCAGTACGCAAATCTTTCACTTGCAACTGTAAAAGACAGTGACGGAAACCTCGTTGAGATCACACCGGTGACTTCAGATCGTATTTCCTTCAATACAGAAGCAGGAAAGACATATACGATCACTGCTATCCCTGATAATACATTAGCTGCAGCTCCTACAGGTCTTAAGGTAACGAAGATCAAAGACGGAGAGACAGTTCTTACATGGGATGCGGTCAAAGCCAGAACAGAAGTATCTTATAATGTATACCGTCAGATTGAAGGCGGCGAGTGGGTACAGGTTCAGACAGAACTGAAAGCGACAGAATGGACAGACACAGACGCTTGGGATGTGCTCGGAACATTGAAGTACAAAGTTACGGCTGTGATCGACGGAAAAGAAAGCGAGTTCAGTTCGGAAGCAACGGTAGATGACTGCCGTAACATGATCGGCATGATCGACGATCAGGACGAACGTATCAAATATACAGGAAGCTGGGGCAACTGGATCAGCCAGGAAGGAAACTACGGCGGTTCAGTGAAATACTTAGAAGCCCCGACAGGAACAGAGACAGCGGAACTTACATTCTGCGGAACGGGTATCGAAGTATTCTCCTGTACACAAAACGACAGAGGTAAAGTTGAAATCTCTATCGACGGAGAAGTATGGGCAACAGCAGATACTTATTCGGCAACTCAAAAAAGACAGGCAAAAATATTCTCTACAGAAGAGCATAAAGATAAGACGCTTGAATACGGAATCCATACGGTTAAAGTTCGGGCGATGGGCGAGAAAAATGCATCTGCAAGCAGAGATAAAGTAGAGCTTGACGCGTTTAATGTATTGAATACAGAAGCGGCGCGGGTTGAAAAAGTAGAGGTAACGTCTGCAAGCGGAATGACGACGGTGAGCAAAGCCGGATCGACGCTTCAGATGAAAGCGGCAGTAACTCCTGCAGAGGCGATCAATAAAGGTGTTACGTGGTCTGTTACAACAAAATCAGGCAGCGCGGCAGCTACGATCGATGAAAACGGTCTTCTGTCAGCAGGAACAGCAAACGGTGTTGTGACAGTAAAAGCGACATCGAAAGAAAATGCCGAAATCTCAGGCACATGCGAGATTACAGTTGCAATCCCGGATGTGACAGCGCAGTCAGAGATCATCGAGGACTGCTCGGATGATAAGAACTCCAAGAATCCGAAGATCACATGGAGTGAAACAGGCTGGAGTAATCCGTACACAGGAGAAGCTGATAAGCATCACGGCGGAACTAAGACGGAGACAAGTACAGAAAGAGCATGGTTCAGCTATACATTTACAGGAACAGGCATTAAGTTCTATGCTCAGAAAAATAATACGCAAGGCAAATTTACTGTAGAACTGGACGGAAAGGCAGAAAGCGACGCAGTTCTTTGGGAAGAAAAATCCGGCGGATCACCGCAGCAGTGCGTATTTGAAAAGACAGATCTGGAAAATACAGAACATACAATCAAGTTTACAGCGGCAACAGATCATGGAAACATTAACGTAAACATTGATTATCTTGAAGTATTCACTCCGGCAGCGGCTTCTGTTGATAAATCGGCGCTTCAGGCTGCGATTGAAAAATACAGCGGTTTGAATAAAGACGATTACGCAGAAAATCTGTGGAACGAGTTTAAGACAGCATACGACAATGCCGTTAAGGGAATGAATGACGACAAGACGACAAAAGAGCAGGCTGATAAGCTTGCAGCAGACTTGAACGCAGCAGGTGCAAAACTTGAAGCGGCAGAAATTCCGGCTCCGACGATTCCGGAAGATGCAAAAGCAACTGTAATGGGAGTTACAAGTACAGAAGCAACTGTTTCATGGACGAAACTTCCAAGGGCAGAGTCTTATAAAGTATATGCTGTAGAACATGAAGGAACAGCAAAAGCGCTGAAAGCAATTACAGATACTGTTCCGGATAATGCAGGAGAACCTGTGACAACAACAGAGACAACGGTGCGGTTTACGAATCTGAAACCGGGTACATCTTATGTATTTATGATCGTAGGAGTAAACCATAATAAAGTAGAGTCGGAAAAAGCTCTTTGCAGCGAGCCGTTCACGACAGTGGCGGCGGCAGATGAAAAAGCTCCGGCACAGGTAAGTGGAATCAGCGTAGTAAAAGAAGGTGAAAAAGATGTGAAGATCACATGGGCTCCGTCAGAAGATCCGGAAGGAAGCGAAGTTACATATATTGTATATGTAGACGGCGTGATCGTATCTGAAAGCGATAAGACAGAATATACATTGAAAAACGCGGATGAAAGCAAAGGCTACAGTATCCGTATCGTAGCTGTAGATGCATCAGGAAACAAAGCTGTACCTGCAGTAATTAACCTGACGGTAGACGACTGGAATGCAAAGACAGTTGTAGGCGTAGAGAAACCTGCCGATCTTAAAGTGAAGAAAGGAACTGCTGCTGATAAACTGGATCTTCCAAAAACAGTAAATGTTACACTGGAAGGCGGTCGTGTTGCAGATGTACTTGAAGTAAAATGGACGACAGATAATTACAAAGCAGATCAGATCGGAACACAGACGCTGTCAGGAGAACTTCAGAAGAAGAAAGGCGTTAAGATTCCTGATAAGTTTAAGACAGTAACGATCAATGTAATTGTAGAAGAGAGCGAAGTAAATCCGCCGCAGCCGGAAGACAAAGTAGTTACAAAAGTAGAAGAACTTACTGATCTTACGGTTGAGTTCGGAACTTCAGTTGAGAAACTCGCTCTTCCGACAGAAGTAAAAGTAACATTAGATAACGAGACAGAAGACAAACTGTCAGTAGAGTGGAACACAGATGCGTATAAAGCAGACGAAGCGGGAACGTACGAACTGACAGGAACACTTCAGGCAAAAGAAGGAATTAAACTTCCTGACAACTTCAAGACAGTAACGATCAACGTAACTGTAGAAGAAAAAGGCGGAGAAGTAGACCCGCCGCAGCCGGAAGACAAAGTGGTTATAGCAGTAGAAAAACTTGCTGACCTTACTGTGAAATTCGGAACTCCGGCAGAGAAACTTGCCCTTCCGAAAGAAGTGAAAGTGACACTTGATAACAAGGCGAAAGATAAACTGTCAATCGTATGGAACACAGATGTGTATAAAGCAGACAAAGCAGGAACATATAAACTGACAGGAACACTTCAGACAAAAGAAGGAATCACAATTCCGGAAGAATTCAGGAAAGTAACGGTCAACGTGACTGTTGAAGAGAAAGGAAAAGTTCCTCCGACATCCGGCAAAGAGGAAGGAAAGAACAATTCCGGTGCGGTACAGACAGGCGACGATAAGAACGTATGGCTTCCGATCGCGGGTCTTGTGGCTGCAATCGCCGTTGTGGCGGCAGTTCTTATTATCAAAAATAAAAAGAAAAAATAAGAACAAAAATAAGAATAAAGTTTTCATAATATAATATTGTGAGGCGATATAAAAGAACCGATTCTCTTTTGGGAATCGGTTCTTTTGAAGTTGTAAAAAGAGAGTAAAGAGAAAAATTGGAAAACAGGAGAAAAAACTTGACAAATATTGTATAGAATATTAACATGAACAATGTTCATATTAAAAAAACTGAAAAGGGAAAGCGGGAAAGGAGAATAGAATAAAGAGGACGGTGATAAGAGTTGAGCAGAGCGGTTACGTCGGAAGAAGAAATATTGAAAGTAAGCTGTGGGATTGTGGCAAAAAAAGGAATTGCCGCAGTAAATATGAGAACCGTTGCATCTGAATGCGGAATTGCACTAGGTTCTTTGTATAATTATTTTTCTTCAAAATCAGAACTTTTGTCTGCTACAATAGAGGCAGTGTGGAAAGATATATTTCAAATGGGAAAAACTTTAGAAAAATGCGAGAATATTGTGGAATACTTAAACCTGTTGTTTGAAGGTGTTGAAAATAGCCGAAGCCGTTATCCGAAATTTTTTTCCATGCATGCATTGGGGTTTACGGCAGGAGAAAGACAAGAAGGAAAAAAGGCGATGGAAGTATATTTTCTGAGGTTAAAAAATCAAATGGCACATTTTTTGGAAAATGATGAAAAAATACGTCAAGGGATATTTACAGAAAATCTGACTGCCGAAATTTTTACGGACTATATATTTACCTTGTTTTTATCAATATTACTGGAAAAACAAAATGAAAAAGAGTCCTTTTTGGAATTTGTAAAAAATTATTTGTATTAAGAGAAAGAGTTGATGTGGAACGGAGATGGGTTATGAAGATAAAGAAACAGAATCTTTTGCTTTTGGCAAGTCTTGTCTGGATGATCGCAGGATTTAACGTTTTGAGGATCGGGATTGAAACTTATGCTGAATATCAGACTGTAATAAATTATATCGTGACAATTATCGTGTTTCTTCTCTTTTGGTTCATGGTATTTTATAAGTTGACAAATAAACATACAATAAGAATTCAAGGATATGAAGAAGAAAAGCAACTGTTTTATAAATTTTTTGATTTGAAATCATTTTTAATTATGGCGTTTATGATAAGTTTCGGGATTATTATTCGTTCATTCCATTTACTGCCGGAGCGGTTTATAGCTGTATTTTACACAGGATTGGGAGCGGCACTTTTCATGGCAGGCGTTTTATTTGGAAGAAATTATATACAGGCTTACAGGAAGAAAGCATAAGTAAACGAAAAAGCATAGAGAAAGTATAGAGGAAGTATAGAGAAAGTATAGATGCATAAAAGATGAGGAGTAAAAACTAAGGAGAAGATACATATGAAAAGAATTATAAATACAGCGATTGTTTATTTTATATTTGCAATGGCGGGAGGCGTATTTTATCGGGAATTTACAAAATGGAACGGATATACAGAGCCGACTACATTAGGAGTGCTGCATGTTCATCTGTTGGTGATGGGAACATTGTTATTTCTTATAACGGCTCTTTTCGCAAAAGTAACAATGTTGGCGGAAAATCTTTTGTTTAAGAAATTTTTTGTTCTCTATAATATCGCATTGCCTGCCATGGTGGTGATGATGCTTATTCGCGGAATTGTGCAGGTTCTCGGAATAGAGCTTGGAAAAATGGGGAATGGGATGCTGTCCGGTCTGGCAGGATTGTCTCATATCGGAATGATGATTGCATTTTTCTTACTGCTGTTTGCGATAAAAAGGGAATTGATACGAAAACAATAGGAATAATGATTTTTAGAGTTATAGTGAATTGTCTAAGAACTATCCACAGACGAGATGAACAGTTCTATAAACAGCGAAAACCCGCTAACCTTCCGGCTAACGGGTTTCGTTGTTTTTATAGTTATCTAAAGGAATGAGAGTAAAGTGCGACATCCCGGTTATCCGGGATGTCTTTACTTTATGAGGGGGGAGATAGTTGTTTTATCAACTATCTGTTGAACAGTATATCTTCAAAATGTGTCTAAAGTATGTTTAATGTCTAAAAGAAAACGAAAAAAAGTTATGAAATTCTTAAATTTAGATAGTTAAAGAAACCGCGCTTTATTGAAAAGAAAAGATAAAAAAATCTATCGGTACTGAAAGTTATTGAGAAATTAGAAGTGTATTTCCCGCATAAATTAAGTTGGGATCAGAAATACCGTTCAAGGCAGAAAGAGAAGCGACGGTCGTTCCGAATCTTTCGGCAATTTCGCTTAATGTGTCTCCCGGCTGAATGGTGTAATAAACCGAAGCAGAATTCCCGCCTTGTGGAATGCGGAGTGTATTTCCGGCGTAAATAAGATTGGGATCGGAAATACCGTTCAGAGCGGAAAGAGAAGAGACGGTTGTTCCGAATCTTTCGGCAATTTCACTTAATGTATCACCGGGTTGAATCGTATAAGTGATATATGTCGGAGCGGAGGGAGGAGCGGGCGGCGGAGCAGTTTCAGACAGGTGATTAAGTCCTGCCCGGCGGATGATGCCGGGATAATCGATGTAGCCGATATCAAGGTCTACATTTCCGCCGATACCGGGAACACTTCCTTCGTTTGTATACTGCCACATACCGCAGTCTGTTCCGTCGAAGGAAGACGCATAGCGGGCGTACCAGAATGCATATCGTTTTGCAAGATCATTTCCGAGATAATTGTCTAAAAAACTGCGGTTTGTGTAAAACATCGCATAGTAGCCCCCTGCTTCAATACGATTGCAGAAAGAAGAAACGAGTTGTTTTGCAAGAGCCGGAGTGATAGTGACACCTTCTCCGAGAGCATAAGCGGCGGACGCCTGTTCAATATCATAGCAGACAGGATAATCAATTCTATAATTACGAATGGTGCGCAGACAGCCGTCGGCTTCCTGAATAGCCGTTTCAGGACTGACAGCATAGCAGAACCAGTAAACTCCGATCGGAAGACCGATTCTGTTGCATTCAGAAGCATTTCTCTGAAATTGTTTGTCAATCGTATTGAATCCATAACCTGCACGAATCATAGCAAACTGATAGCCTGCGTTTTTAACCCGTTCCCAGTTGATTTCTCCTTGAAATTCGCTGACATCAAGTCCTTTTATATTCATAATGCCTCCATAAATAATATATTGATGTAAATATTTTAGTTTCTTTTGTGAAAAACAAATTAAATACTGAAAAAGCAAGCGCGTATAGAGGGGCATTACGGCTCGTTTTTTCTATGATTATTGTATGTATTGCCGAAGAAAATGTGTGTGCGCCCCCTGATTTTTGCAATAAAATGTATAAAATAGATAAATAAAAGAAGCAGAGGTAAATATTCATTTATAGGCGTTGCAAAAATAAAAATAAAGTCCTATAATAATTATGTTTAAGTGGATTTACTAGGAATACTAGTCACATCATCAAAATATAGGAGAGGAGAAAAAGGGATGAAAAAGAAGCTAAACAAGATCGCAGCTTTAGTCTTGGCTCTGGTCATGGTCATCACGGGATTTGTGGCAGTTCCGCAGATGGATGTACAGGCTGCGAACGATGTACCGTCAATTATAACTAAGACGGATGTCACAAACATGAAACCCGGTGATAAGGTTCATGTTGAATGTTGGCTTAAGCCAAATGGAAACGTGATGCAGGTTGTCGGCGGATTTGATTTTGACACAAAGGTATATACATATGTGAAGGACAGTTTGGAGCAAGATCCAAATAATGTTCTCAAAAAGAATCTTATGTTTATTGTAGATGAGGAAGACGTATATACAGCAGGTGGATTTTCAGTACTGCTTGAAATGAAGGAAGGTAATCCGGTAAATAAAGATGTATTACTTTTTACGTTTGATGTAACAGTTAATGAGAATGCAAAAGGCTCAGGTCTTATGGGCTTTAATTGTGTAGGAATTCAGACAGGAACAAATGATAATGACAGAACTGATATCGACGGCAAAGATGTTCCATTAACAACATTAGATAAAAATGGTAATAAGATTGAAAACGGAGAAATCCCGGTTGCAATCGAACTTTCTTCTCTTAAGATCAACAAAGAAGACTTTACAATGACGAAAGGTACTTCCGAGACACTTACAGTGACAGGAACACCTGCAGAAGCGTTGGAAGGTCAGACAATTACATGGAAGAGTTCTAATAAAGATGTTGTGACAGTTGATTCAAAAGGTAAAGTTGAGGCTGTCGGAGTTGGAAACGCAACAATTACAGCGACAGCAGCAGGCAAGAGCGACAGTGTAAAGATCACAGTAAACAATCCGTTGAAAAAAATTACTGTAGATCCGGCAACTCTTACATTGAAAAAAGGTACTTCAAAGACATTGTCAGTGAAATATGATCCGGCAGATACGACAGATAACAAAGCAGTAACATGGGAGAGCAGCGATAAGAGCGTAGCGACAGTTGATGCAAACGGTAAAGTGACAGCATTAAAAGACGGCAGCGCAACAATTACTGCAAAGGTCGGAAAACTTACAGCAACTTGTGCACTTACAGTACAGGAGAAGAAACTGACAGGAATTTCACTTGATAAAACAGCTTTGGAACTTTCCAAAGGTCAGAGCAGTGAAGCTCTTAAAGTGATTTATACACCGGCAGATACAACAGATGATAAGACAGTTACATGGTCAAGCGCCGATGAAAAGATCGCAACAGTAAAAAATGGTGTCGTTACAGCGAAAGCAACAGGCACAACAAAGATTACGGCAACAGTAGGTACACATAAAGCTGAATGTACAGTTACGGTTAATGCAAAATTGACAGGCATCAAAGTGACACCGGACAAGGTGACAGTTGAAAAAGGTCAGAAAGCAAACCTGAATGTAACATATCTTCCGGCAGATACAACAGATGAAAAAGCTGTTACATGGAAGAGCGAAAATGAGAGCGTAGCAACAGTTGATGAAAATGGTGTTGTTACAGCAGTTGCAGGCGGAACAACAAAAGTTATCGCAACAGCAAAAGCAAACAATAAGATCACAGCAGTATGTGAAGTAAAAGTTCCGATCCATACAGAAAGTATTGCGCTGAATAAAACAGAAATTACAGATCTTCTGAAAGGTAAAACAGAGAAACTTGAAGTATCGTTTATTCCGAGCAATACAGAAGATAGCCGTGAAGTAAAATGGACAAGCAGCGCGGCGGATATAGCTGCAGTTGATGCAAACGGAACAGTAAAAGCACTGAAAGAAGGCACAGCTACAATCACAGCAACAACAGCCGATGGAAAACATACAGCTTCTTGTACAGTGACAGTAAAAGAAATTCACCTGACAGATGTTAAGCTTGATGAGATGAAGAATCCGTCTGAACTTTTCAAAGGTGAGAAACATCAAATTAAAATCGGACTGAATCCGATCGATACAACAGATAATGTAATATATACATTTGCATCATCTGATGAAAAAGTTGTTTCTGTAGATAAAAATGGTATGGTAACAGCTTTGAAAAACGGCAAAGCGACGATTACTATTACAGTAAAAACAACAAACACAGACTTTGAGAAAACACTTACTTATGATATAACAGTAGAAGAAATTCCGCTTGAGTCGATTGAAATCAAAGGTGATGTAACTTCTCTTGAAGAAGGAAAGACAACAAAACTTAACGTAGTATTCAATCCGACAAATACAACAGATGACAAAACAGTTGTATGGAGCAGCTCTGATACAAAAGTAGCAACAGTAGATGCAAATGGTGTTGTTAAAGCTGTAAAAGCCGGAAATGTAAAGATCACAGCGAAAGTTGGAGATAAGACGGCTGAGTACGCTTTGAAAGTAACAGCAAAAGCAAACGGTACAAACAATAAGAATGAGAAACCGGCTGACGGCGGTGCAGTAAAGACCGGAGATAGCAACCACATCTCAGGTTTCGTAGTAGCAATGCTTTTATCCATAGCAGCGATTGTAGGCGTAGTAATTTTCAAAAAAAGAACGCATAGATAAAAGTTAAAAGAAAGCTCCTTGTTGGCGACTGACCGACAGGGAGCTTTTTGGTATCAGAAGAAAGAAAAACAGTAGATGATATTGTATTTCTTTTGATACCAAAAAGCTCCGAAAAGGTGCAAAAAATATATGTTATAAAAGGGAAAGAGCGTAAGGAGAATAGAGGTTGATGAGAGGAAAAAGAATAAAACAGTTTATTTTAATTTTATGCATGGTCTGTCTTTTCGGAATGAATGTTCAGGCGGAAGATGTATATACGGAGTTTCATGTAGATAATCAAAAAGGAAAAGCGGGAGACGTCGTAACAGTTCCGGTAGAGTTTAATACAGGCCAGGAAGTCGGCGGCTTTCAGATCTCTATTTATTATGACAAAGAAGTTCTGGAATTTCAGTCGCTGGAGGCAGGAGATTTGATTGAAAAAGCCGGAGGCGGAATATTTGATTATAACCATATTGAAGAATCATCAGAAATAATCGTTGTGTATGTAGTTCCGGATACAGTGAAAAATGAAGGATCTATCGTTGATTTGAAGTTTAAATTAAAAAAAGACTGTACGGAGAAGCTCCCAATCGGAATGAAGCCGGATGAAGTGGTAGACAATACGGAGTCCAGTAACCCGATTACAGGAGAAGTTTCCGGTGTGGATAAAGAATTTCAGGAGAAAGTTGTGGGAGATCTTGCCGTAGTTTCAACAGATCAGAACAAATCAGACAGATCGAAGTCGGACGATAAATCGGACAAAAAATCAGATAAGGATAAAGACAAGTCAAAATCTGAAAAGGAATCAAGCGATGATAAAAAAGATTCGTCCGAATCAGGTGAGAAAGGGAAAGGTGACAGCGGGAAAAAAGATGCTGATAAGGCGGATAAAGATAAGAAATCGAAAAAATTATCAGCTGAAGATTTTAAAGCGCTGGCTGCATTTTTCGGAGTTATGATTTTATCAGGCGTCGTTGTTTACTTGATAAAGAAGAAAAACGGAAACAAACAAAAGTAAAAACAAGTCAGAAAACAGTGATAAAAATAAAATCAGAAAATAGCGATAAACAAATAAAAGCAAGTAAAAGCTGCGAGAGCGGGGGCGGGATAAAAATGCTGATTTTAATGACGTGTATAGTGATAGTCGGAATATTGGGCGGCGGGTATTATGTATCGGTGTCTGCGGTAACCGGAATCGTACTGACCGGAGTTTTGTTTTACAGAATGTATGTGAAGAAGCGTATCACAGCAGCGTGGGATCTGAATATGGCTGCCTTTGCCGTGCTTGTGTTCGGATATCTTCTGTCTTGTTTATGGGCGGTGGATTCGGGAATGGCTCTTATGGGAGTCGTGAAGTTCCTTCCGTTGTTATTGTTCTACGTACTTGTATCGGGTCTGACGGACGAAAGAGAGAAAATGATCGCGTCTCTTCCGATGCTTGGATGTCTTATGACTGCTTTTTCATTTGTTATGATGCAGTTTGAAGTTTTTGAACAATGGGTATCGGTTGCAGGCAGGTTGTCGGGATTTTTTCAATATCCGAATACATATGCATTGTTTATGCTAATCTGTCTGATTCTTGTAATGTGGAGATTTGATTACAAAAAAATTGACTGGCTCGATATCGTGTATGGTGTTGCCGCTGTATTTGGAATTATTATGAGCGGAAGCCGTACGGTATTCGTATTAACTGCTGTTGCCGTTATATGGGTGTTTGCGGCAAAGTCCTCGGGGAAAAAAGTTATTATTTCGGTGTTGGCGGCAGGCGCCGTTGTGGCGGTGATATTGGCTGCAGTGGCAGGAAGCGCAGGTATTCTTGAGCGATTTACAAATATTTCCTTCGGAGCAAGTACGTTTCTCGGAAGAATTTTATATGTGCAGGATGCGCTCCCGCTTATATTAAAACATCCTTTCGGACTCGGATATTATGGCTATTACTTTATACAGCAGTCAGTGCAGACCGGCGTGTATACAGTTGTAAATGCACATAATGAATTGATTCAGATATTACTTGACGTCGGAGTGATTCCCGCAGTGTTTATGGGCGCTGCTGTTTTGCGGTCGGTGTTTACGAAGCGGACAACAGACAGGAACAGGATTGTTCTTGTCATTATGATCTTGCACAGTTTGTTTGATTATGATTTTCAGTTTATGGCAATGGGATTTGTATTGATCCTCTTTCTTGACATGCGCAATATAAAGACGCAGAAAGTTCCTGTTTTAACGGGGACAGTTGTAGGTCTGGCAGGAACAGCGGCTGCCGCGCTTTCGATCGTGTGCGGAATTTCAGACGTTTGCTATACGGCGGGGAATTATAAAGCGTCTGAAAAAGTTTACAGTGGAAATACAATGGCTCAACTGGCTCTTCTTACGAAAGCGGATAAGGCAGAGGAAATGAAGTCGATCGCGGAAAAAGTGATTCAGGATAATAAGTCCGTATCGCTTCCGTACAGTGCATTGGCACAGGTCGCTTTCGCGGATGGGGATGTAGAGCGGTTTACGGAATATAAGCTAAAGGCGATCGAGCTTGCGCCGTATCAGTATGAGGAGTATGAAAATTACCTTGATGTGCTCGTGTACTGCAACAGTTTGTATCTGCAGGCGGGGGATGAAGCAGGCGCAAGATTCTGTGTGGAAAAAGCAGAAGAAATCCCTGAGATGCTGGAAAAGGTAAAAGAGAATACGAGCGCGCTCGGATGGAAAATCGTGGATCGGCCTCAAGTGACGTTATCTCATGAAAATCTTGAAATTATTGAAGATATGAGGAGGCGGATAGATGAATAAGAAAAGAGCGGCCGGAGTTATATTAGCGATCGTGGCATGCGGAGCTCTTGCGGCGACGGGGATGATGCTGAGCAGAAAAAGCGGAGCGGTTGTGCTTGACCGGGAAGGAAATGAGTTTGCGAAACTTACGGTACAGGACGGAAAGATCAGTTATGAGTGCGAAGCCAAATATCAGTCTTATGCGGATATCGTTTCACAGGAAACTGTCAAAATGATTCAAGAGCGCGAAGGTGTGAATGAAAAAACTGCGGCAAAAATACTGGCAGACAGAGAAATAACAGTGAAAACATGGCTCGACCGGGAAACTTTGGATGCGGTGATCGGCTCTTATAATGACGGTGAAGGAATGGCGTGTGAGCGGTTCGGAGCGGCTGTCACTGATAAAGAAGGGCATCTGACGGCGTGTTACAGTGATACAAAAGGAAACGACAACTATAACAATGTGACAAAGCCGGCGTTTGCAGGATCGACGATGAAACCGCTTAGTGTATATGGCCCGGCGGTTGAGGATGGAACGATATGTTGGTCATCGTTGTACGAAGATAGCGCTTATGGAGTTGTGGCAGGAGACAATGGGATTGCCAGAGAATGGCCGGAAAATGTCGTGCCGTTTACAGGGAAAAATGTGACGGCTGCAGATGCGCTGAAAGAGTCAAATAATGCAGTAGCCGTGAAAGTATTGAAAGATTACGGTGTTGAGAAGTCGGTTCGTTTTTTGGAAGATACGCTCGGTTATGATGTGGATAATGAGAAAAAGATTTTAGAGGAGGAAGGAGAAGACCGAACCTTAAGCAATATAGCGAGTGGATATCTGGAGGAAGGAGAAGACAGAATTTTAAGCAACATAGCGCTTGGATATCTGGAGAACGGCGTGACGGTTTCCAAAATGGCGGACGCATATCAGGTATTTATAAATGAAGGAAAAGATACGCCTCTTTGTGCTGTGAAAGAAATAGAAAAATCAGGAGAGACCTATTGGACGCCGCAGCAGAAAGAATCGGAAGTGTTCAGTGAAGATACGGCTTATATTATGAACCGGATGCTTCGGGAAGTTGTGACAGACGGAACAGGTATATCAGCACAGGTGACAGGACTTGACGTGTGTGGGAAAACAGGAACGAGCGAGTATGGAGACCACTGGTTTGTAGGAATGATTCCGGGAAATGTATGTGCGGTATGGTATAAATCCGATAAAGATGTGCACGCCGATACTGCGGATGCCGCTCGGATATGCAAAGGGGTTTTTGAAAAGATCGGGGCAGATGCATCGGAGCAATATTCGATTCCAGCCGGTGTGAAAGAAGAAGTATATTGTAAAAAAAGCGGACTTTTGGCAGGAGAACAGTGTCAAGAAACAGGTATCGGATATTACAGGAAAGAAGATTGTCCGCAAGTATGCGGAGAATGCAAGTGATATATTAGTATGCAGAGTTTGCGGAAAGAGATATTAACAGTAAAAACTGACTTGAAAGGAGGCGGTAACTTTAAGAGAAAACAATACACTTTTTGACAAGATAAAGGAGGGAAAAAGTATGATCACAAAATTTGAGAGAAAAGTGATCGCAGGACTTACAGCGTTTTTGATGTGCCTGTCGATGATATTTGCGGTTCCGGTTTCCGTAAATGCAGAAGCAGAACAGACGCAGGATGAAGCAGTAAGTGGTGCGCAGCAAAATGAGGATGTAGAGGATATACAGATACCGGATGCGCAGGAGGATGTACTGCATGACATAATTGAAGTTGATGAGACGGGTGATGCGGCAAAGGAAAAAGAAGATCAGCCGACAGCGCCATATGAGGAAAAAACGAGAACACCTCAGATGCTGAATGTCGATCAGCAGGAAGAAGTGGCAGGAACAATCACTCTGAAAAAAGACGGAACACCGGAATATGGGGAAGCCGCTTTTTCGACAGAACAGACAACGGTTCGTTATCGTCTGAATGTTGAGGAAGACGGACAGTATTACTTTGAGTTAATTAGAGATTGGAGTGTAAATGCATATACCTCTATTGTTGAAAAGAAAGAGGATGGCGATACATGGCTGCAAGGAGAAGAAAGCCGATATGAACTGCATAAAGGCGGAGAGTATTATCTGGAGATAACGAATAATTCTGCAGAATCTGTACAAACCTTAAAGTGGTATGCCGGAAAAGTAAGAGATATTAAGCCGGGAGAATTTGAAGCGGAATTAAGCGAAAATGTAGAATCGATTTATTACAATCTGACAGTAGACGAGACCGGATGCTATCGTTTCGATTCGGGTTCTTTGTCAAGGAGTATTAAAGACAAAGAGACCGGGGAATATATTTATGGAGGGCCGTTCTGTAAATTAGAATCAGGTCATACTTATTATATCACTATAAGTAAGAATGAGGTAAATCAGGGAACGTCAAGTAAATGGAGCGTCAAAAAAGGAAAAGCGATTCCGGTAGAGTTGGGACAAGTTTATCGGAATGAGAACTTAAAAGATGTTTATTATGTGTTCGTGCCGGAAACGACAGGGAAATATGTCGTAAAAGAATCGGCAAGTATTTATGATGAAAACTGGAAAGCACTCGGAGGCAGATATAGCCCTGTACAAATGGAAGCAGGAAAAACTTGCTATATTATGGTGAACGGTACTCAATATTGGAGTATCCAAAAATATGAAGAAAGTGAAAAGGAAACGATAGAGGTACAGACAGGAACAACATATACTACGCCGTTTGATAAGAACAAGGAGATTAATTATACGTTTACTCCGGATACGACGGCAATATACCGTTTTCGATCTCGGCAGGATGGTGCAAATCTGTATATAAAGGAATGTGACTGGCAGACAGGATTCGGAAGTTCGAGTGGAAAGCTAGATTTCTTCATTGCGCTTGAGAAGGGAAAAACTTATGAATTCTCGATGGCAAGCTGGGACAAAAGTGAGATCCAATGGGATATTACAAAAGCAGGTACGAAAACTGCTAACGAAGGAACAGAGTATACGACGACAAAAGAGGAGACAACAGTATATGATTTCGTTCCGGGTAAGTCGGGAGAATATATGTTTTCCTCAAAAGACGGAGGTTCAGGAAAAGTATACAGTTCTGAATATAAAGCAATAAATGGATACTTGTATAACGGCTCTGTTGAATTCGGTACGAAGGTTTCATTGGAAAAGGGAAAAACATATCATTTTTGCGTCGGAGCAGAAGGAAAAGAAGCAAAATGGAAAATCGAACCGGTAAAAGAGTCATCTGATTATACATATCGTGCGCTGTCTGATAATACAGTAGAGATTTTGAAATATTCCGGAGCAGAAAGTAATGTAACAGTACCGGATAAGATCGACAATAAGGTAGTTAAAAGTGTCGGTTACGGAGCGTTTGCGGAGAATGAAAATATTGTCGGCGTAACGATTCCGGCGCAGGTTACAGATTTACAGTACGGCGTATTTGCGTCATGTGCAAATTTGGAAACAGTTACATTTAAAGAAGGAAGCAAATTACAGAAAATTGCCGCAAGAGCATTTGAAAACTGTTCAAAGCTTCACTCGGTCAGTCTGCCTGACAGCGTTCAGACAATCGAAGAAAACGGATTTGCTTACTGCAAAGATCTTGGATTGGTAGACCTTGGAAACGGATTGAAAAATATTGAACAATATGCATTTTACGATTCGGGAGTGACTCGGATTCATATTCCTGACAGCACGACAGAGATTGGAGCAAGTACATTTTCCGAGTGCAGATCGTTAAACGACATTACTCTCGGAAGAGGTTTAAAAGGCATTGAAGAAAGCGTATTTTATGGCTGCGGTAATTTGAAACAGATCGAGCTGCCGGATAATATTACTTATATTTCAGATAATGCATTTGGCGGATCGGGATTGACGTCTGTAGAGATACCGGACTCGGTGACAAGTATCGGCAAGCTGGCATTTTACGGCTGTCAATCATTGAAAAAAGCAGTAATCGGAAATAATCTTGCATATATAGCGGATAACGCATTTAGTTCATGTGCATTGACGGAAATCATGTGGGGAGATAAGGTTGAGAAAATAGGAGTAGAATCATTTTCCAATAATAAAAACCTTACGACAGTTTCGCTTCCGAACAGCGTAACAGAGATTGAGTATGGGGCGTTTAACGGATGTGAGAATCTGAGCGATGTTGAAATTCCGGATTCGGTAGAGGCAATCGGCGGTTTTGCATTTGACAATGAGCGAAGCGGCATAAGAAATACGAATACTAAATGGTATGACGCACAGGCTGACGGAGACTTATATGTAGGAAAAGTTTATTACAAGTATAAAGGAGAAGCGCCGACAGATACAAGGGTTACGATCAAAGACGGAACGAAAGGAGTCGCAGGATATGCATTCTATATGCAGAGAAATGTGACAGAAGTTGTGATTCCGAACAGTGTGAATAATATCGGAGAAGTGGCGTTTATGGGATGTGAATCTTTGAAGACAGTCACAATCCCCGAATCTGTAAAAGTGATCGGAAGAGAGGCTTTCGGATATTTGTCGAGTAAGCAATATGAGCAGGGATATAAGGTAGAAGGCTTTACAATCCGGGGAGTAGCAGGATCGGCTGCGGAGAAGTACGCAAAAGAAAACGGATTTACGTTCGAGGCAATTAAACCGGACTATATAAAAGGTGATTCGGATTCGGACGGAAAAGTGACAATCTCAGACGTTCGTACTACTTTGAGGTACGTATGTCAGAAGGTTGAGTTGGACGAGGAGCAGAAACTTGCCGCAGATGTGGAAAAGGACGGAGTTATAAACATTAAAGATTTAAGGAAAGTATTGAGATTTGTATGTAACAAAATAGAAGAACTGTAAAAGCGATTGAAAGAGCTTCAACTATACAGACTGCCGCTTGCGATTTTATATGCATGCGGCAGTTTTGTTATAGAAAATAAATGAAAGGAGAGACGCGTATGATCACAAAATTTGAGAGAAAAGTGATCGCAGGACTTACAGCTTTTTTGATGTGCCTGTCGATGGTGTTAGCAGTTCCGGTTTCTGTAAATGCAGAGGCAGAACAGACGCAGGATGAAGCGGTAAGTGGTGCAAAGCAAGAGGAGACAGTGAGTGATGTGCAGATGCAGGATGAAACTGTAAACGATGCACAGCAGGACGTAACTACGGGAGATGAGGTTGACGAAGCGGGAGACAAGACGGCAGGCGATATACAAAAATTGCCGGAAATGAACGAAGAGAGTACAGATGCGATGCTGAATACAACGTCACAAGAAGATGTGATAGGAAGTATTACTCTCAAGAAAGACGGCACGGAAGAATCCGGTTCGATTATGCTGCAGGAAGATCAGACATCTGTTTGTTATCAGTTGAATGTTGAAGAAGACGGGCAATATTATATTACGGTAACAGGTGATAATTATTGGAATCTGCAAGTGAGTCTTATGGAAGAAACCGAAGACGGCACACAAGATGTGGAGATTATCAATTCACGAGTTGAACTTCGTAAAGCAGGAACATATTATTTGGAATTATCAGACCATTCATCAGAACCTCTAAGAACTATAAAATGGAAAGCTGGAAAAGTCAAAGATATTACCCCCGGAGAATTTGATATAGAGTTAAATAAGGAGAAGCCTGAGGCGTACTATAGATTGACAGTGGATGAAACCGGGATTTATTATGTTCGTTCTATAAAGGGGATGTCAGTTAAGATAAGAGACACACAGACAGGGAATGAACTTTCATCATCATCTTTTTATAAATTAAAAAAAGAGAATGCTTATGAGATTACACTCGGAAGATACAGCATGGAAGATGTTTCGGGAAAATGGGGTATTGTAAAAGGAATCGAAAAAGCAGTAGAGTGTGACAAAGTGTATATTAATGAGACAGATGGCGTTTACTATAAGTTCGTTCCGAAAACGACAGGATATTATAGTGTAGAAGGCGGTTTTTATGATGAAGAGTGGAATCAGATTTACTCCGAAGAAATGATTGCCGGAAATGCGTATTATTTAGCGCCGTACGGAAGATATTGGTGTATTGAACAGTCTGAATATACTCCGGTTGATCCGGATGGTTCAGGTGAAAAAGTACAGGTTAAAGCAGGCGAGACGTATACTCATGATATGAACAAAGGCGGTTTTTACGAGTTTATACCGGAAGAAACTGCAAGTTATCATTTCAGCTCTAATGAAAACGTGAAACTGGAAGTTAAAGAGAGGATATTCGAGATAGAGGGTATCGGAACTTTAGAAGGCAAAGTGGACTATTCAGTAGTTATGAAAGCCGGATCTGTATATTGGATACATTTGTACGAGATGGATGCGGCAACAGTTACATGGACGATTGAAAAAACAAAAGCAAAGACTGCGACAGTGGGAACAAAATATACTGCTGTAAAAGGCGGATCAAATACATATGATTTCGTACCGGGTAAATCCGGAGATTATGCTATTTCTTTTAACGGAAAAGGCGGCGTTTTAGTATATGATGACGCATGGAATAAGATAAAGAAATATTATCCGGAAGAAGCAGGAGGAAGCGGCGTTGTTCTTTCTCTGGAACAGGGAAAAACGTATCACCTTGCTGTTGCGGCATTAGAGAAAGACATGCAGTGGGAAATCGAATCAGCTAAAACAAAAAACGGATTCGTATACACAAATTTATCTGATAATACAGTAGAGATTTTGAAATATACAGGAACGGAAAGTAATGTAACAATACCGGATAAGATTGACAATAAAGTCGTAAAAACTCTTGGGGCTGAATCATTTACAGAGAATGAGACGGTAGTAGGAGTTACGATTCCGGCACAAGTTACGAATCTGCAGTACGGAGCGTTTGCATCATGTACGAATTTGAAGAAAGTAACTTTCGCACAAGGCAGTCAACTGAAAAAAATCAAAGGAGAAACATTTCAATACTGTGGAAACTTAGAAGAAATACGTATTCCTGACAGTGTTACACAAATAGAGAAGGGAGCGTTTTATTATTGTCGGTCTTTGAGTAAGTTAACGCTAGGGAAGAAGCTTGAGGTAATTGATAACAACGCCTTTGAAGGCTGCAGTAGTCTGAAACAGATTGAAATTCCTGATTCTGTGGAAAGTATCGGAGAGCAAGCTTTTGCATATTGTGCTTATCTTGAACATGTAACAATCGGAAATAAACTGGCGTATGTAGCGAAAAGTGCATTTTCAGGGTGTAATCTGACAGAAATTATATGGGGAGACGGAATTGCAAAAATCGGAGACAGCGCGTTTGCTTGTAACCGAAATCTTACGACGGTTTCGATTCCCGATACAGTAACGGAACTTGAATACAAAGCGTTTGCCGGATGTACCGAGTTAAGCGATATTGAAATTCCCGATTCGGTAGAAGCAATCGGGGGTTATGCATTTGAGAAGTGGGATATATATAATGAAGGTGGGGACACTGCATGGTATGACGCACAGGCTGACGGTGATCTGTATGCCGGAAAAGTTTACTACAAATATAAAGGAACAATCGCAGAAGGCGGTACTGTCAATCTGAAAGCCGGTACGAAAGGAATCGCAGGATATGCGTTCCTTGATCAGATAAATCTGACAGGAATTGAAATTCCTGATAGTGTAACGAATATCGGCGATTATGCATTTGTCGGATGTGAAAAATTAAACAAAGTGACTGTCCCTGCTTCTGTAACAAAGATCGGAGAGAAAGCTCTTGGATATTTGACGTCGGGAAAGGGAGGACAGGCTTATAAGTTAGAAGGCTTTACGATCCGGGGAGTAGTCGGTTCAGCCGCGGAGAAGTATGCGAAAGAAAACGAATTTAATTTTGAGGCGTATACTCCTGAGTATATTAGAGGAGATGTGGATGCCGACAGAAAAGTCAGTATCGGAGACGTCCGTATGACATTGCGGAGCATCTGTAAGAAGGCAGAACTGGATGGAACACAGGAGCTTGCGGCAGATGTGGAAAAAGACGGAGTAGTAGATATAAAAGACTTGCGGAAGATTTTAAGATATGTCTGCGGTAAAATCGAATATTTGTAAAGCATATTATTAAGTGTATTGTTAAACGCATTTTGTGAGTGAATCTCAAAAGTGTAAGAATGGGAAGAACCCTGCTTTGCCGAAAGGCGGAGCGGGGTTCTTCTTATACTACGACCATCCGTGAATGTGAGCGCTGACGATATTTGCGGCGATATATGTTGTGGTAATTATTCTGTAAATGTCTGTGATATATGTTGCGGTAATTATTCTGTAAATGCCAGTAATATGTGATGCAGTGATCTGTGCAGATACGGCAGATATTCTTCCATACTGACAGGCTGGCTGTTATGGATACAGTTATAACTTGTAGAGCCGATCAGTTCTATCATCGTGAAGAGAAGCAGTTCCGGAGCAGGGCAGTTTATATTGTATTTTTTCAAAGCGGTCATGTAGTGATCGTAGAATTGGCTGGAGAAAGAAGGATCTCCGTTTGTAAAGACACTTTTAAATATCCCCCATGATAAGTTTTTGGCAATAAACTCCATGAAGAAGTGGTTTTTTTGAAATCGTTCGATAATGTAGTCCGTAGTAAAGAGCAGTTCATCCTCAAAACTGCTCACGTTTGCTTTTTCAAGAGCGCGGTGTGCATCGTCAAAAAGTTGATTTGCCTTATATACGATGAGTTTGTCACGCAGATCGTATTTATCCTTGAAATACAGGTAAAAAGTTCCTTTTGCAAGGCCGGCCTGTTGGACAATATCAGAAATTGTTGTTTTGGCAAATCCTTTTCCTGTGAAAAGATGAAAGGCAGTTTCGAGAAGTGTGCTCTCTTTCTGCTTTTTATTATCATCAACTTTGCTCATAGTAGATCCCCTCTTATTTTTTGATGCTTAATCTTTTGTTATTTTTCCTATATTATGAATTGTTTTATTGAGAAAGTCAATAAAATGACTAAAATTCATTTTTATTACTGAAAAATATTGACTATTAGTCATTTTTGGAATATATTGTGTATTATAAAAAAATAAGGAGATGATTTCAGTGGTCAAAGCAGGCAAGTGGATTGCAAAGCATCGGGTGTTGATCTTGATTGTCAGCGCGCTGCTTATGATTCCGTCTTTTTTCGGAATCGTGAATACGAGGGTCAACTATGATCTGCTCAGCTATCTGCCTGAACATCTTGAAACCGTGAAGGGGCAGGATATTTTGGTAGATGAATACGGCATGGGAGCATTTTCCATGGTCGTAGTAGAAGATATGGAACTAAAGGATGTACAGAAGCTGGAAGAAAAGTTCAGCGAAGTACCGCATGTAAAAGATGTGTTATGGTACGATGATGCCGCAGATATCAGTCTTCCCGTCGAGATGCTGCCGAAGGATATAAGGGAAGCCTTTTTCAAAGGAGAAGCAACGATGATGTTGGCTCTTTTTGATAATACGACATCTTCGGACGAGGCGATGGATGCGGTGACACAGATGAGGCAGATTGCAGATAAGCAATGTTTTATAAGCGGAATGACAGGTGTTGTTACAGATATTAAAAATCTTTGCCTGCATGAGCTTCCGATTTATGTGGTGATCGCAGTACTCTGCTGTCTTTTGATATTGGAACTGACGTCCACGTCGTTTCTTGTGCCGATCTTGTTTTTGATAAGTATCGGAGCGGCGATTGTATATAATCTCGGAAGCAATATCTTTTTGGGAGAAACGTCCTATATTACGAAAGCGCTGACTGCGATTTTACAGTTAGGCGTAACGATGGATTATTCCATTTTCCTTTTGAATAGTTATGAGGAAAATAAGAAACGATTTCCGGGAGAAAAAGAACGGGCGATGGGTCATGCGATCGCGAATACGTTTAAGTCGGTTGTCGGAAGTTCGGTGACAACGATCGCAGGCTTCGCGGCGTTGTGCGCCATGACGTTTACACTTGGAAGAGATCTCGGAATCGTAATGGCAAAAGGTGTTGTTATGGGAGTGCTCTGTTGTGTGACGCTGCTTCCTTCACTTGTTCTTGTATTTGACAAATGGATAGAAAAAACAACGCATAGACCACTGTTTTCTAATATGAATAAACCGTCAGAGTTTATTACGAAACATTATGCTGTCTGGATCGTTTTGTTCCTTGTCCTTTTGTTCCCTGCAATTTACGGAAACAACCATACGAAGATCTATTATAATATCGCTCAGTCTCTTCCGGGATCGCTTGACAGTAATGTGGCGAATGAAAAACTGGAAAAGGACTTTGAAATGGGAAACATGCATATGATTCTGATGGATAAAAACATGGATGGTGTGCAGAAACAGAAAATGCTCGATCAGGTCGATGAAGTTGACGGTGTAAAATGGACGATCAGCATGAACTCTTTGATAGGTCCGTCCGTGCCGGATTCGATGATCCCGGACGATATTAAGAGTATGTTGAAAAGCGATCACTATGAGCTGGCATTTATTTGTTCGGAATATGCATCTGCAACAGATCAGGTAAATACACAGATCGCAAAGATCGACGATATTGTGAAATCGTATGACGATGACGCTATGGTGATCGGGGAAGCGCCTTTGATGAAAGACCTTCAGGATGTAACGGATGTAGACCTTACAATGGTCAATGTTCTTTCGATGGCGGCGATTTTCCTGATTATTATGATTGTATTTAAGTCGATTTCCCTTCCGGTTATTCTTGTATCGGTTATCGAGTTTGCGATTGCGGTCAACATGGCGTTTCCATATTATATGGGAACGGAACTTCCGTTTGTGGCAAGTATTGTGATCGGAACGATTCAGCTTGGAGCGACTGTTGATTATGCGATCTTGATGACGAGCCGTTATCAGAAAGAACGCGGACGCGGAAGGTCGAAAAAAGAAGCGATCGCGATCGCTCATAAAACAAGCATGCCGTCAATTATCAGCAGCGGTTTAAGTTTCTTTGCGGCGACGTTCGGAGTGGCGTGCTACTCTAAAGTAGACATGATCGGTTCTATATGTACATTGTTGGCAAGGGGAGCGATCATCAGTATGATCGTCGTTATACTTGTACTTCCGGCGATGTTTATGATATTTGATAAAATCATTTGTAAGACATCGATCGGATTTCTCGGAACAAAAAAAGCTAAGAACTGAAAATAGAGTGATAAAATGAAGCAATGAAAATGAAGCAATAAAAAATAAGCAATAGAAACAAAAAAAGTGGAACTATAAGCGGCGGGAAAGGATGTTGCAGTTATGAATAAAAACAGAAGAATGAAACATGTAGTAGCGGCTTCACTGGCTTTCGGAGCGGCGGCGCTTACCGGATTCGGACAGATCGCTCCGGCAGCAGTATATGCGGCAGAGCAGACGGAAGCTGTGAAAACAGAAAGTACAAAAAGCGGAGAACAGGCAGACGAAGGCCTGTTTAAAGAAGAAACGGTTTATGTCAATGCAGATGCAAACGGAGCGGTAAAACTTATAACAGTTTCGGATTGGCTGAAAAATGCGGGAACGACAGAAAGTTTAAAAGATGTCAGTGAACTTGACGGTATTAAAAATATTAAAGGAGAAGAAACCTTTTCGGAGTCGGGCGATAATCTGACGTGGGATACAAACGGCGCAGATATTTATTATCAGGGAACGACTGAAAAAGAACTTCCGGTTTCCGTGAAACTGACCTATTATCTGGACGGAAAGAAAATCAGTCCTTCAGAGCTGAAAGGAAAAAGCGGACATCTGAAGATTAAAATTGATTATACAAATAACACAAAGAAATCGGTGAATGTAAGCGGAAAATCCGAAGAACTAAGCAGTCCGTTTGTAATGATGACAGGAATGATTCTTCCGAATGAGACGTTTAGCAATGTGACGATCGACAACGGAAAAGTAGTGTCAGACGGTAATAGAAATATCGTACTTGGATTTGCTGTTCCGGGTATGAAAGAAAGTCTGGGAATGAATGATTTCTCGCAGTCGTCTTCGCAGGTATCGCTTCCTGAAAGTCTAGAGATAAGCGCGGACGTAACGGATTTTACGATGTCCTCTACTTATACGGTCGCATTGTCCGACATTTTGGAAGATTTGAATGTGAAAGAAATCGTTGATTACAGTTCTTTGCAAAGCGCTCTTGATGAGCTGGAAAATGCGGCGTTGGAACTGGTAAGCGGAACAGATACGTTGTCTTCCGGGGCGGCGCAGCTTTCCTCCGGCGCGGCAGAATTAGAAGACGGCATCAAGAAATATACAGATGGAACGGATACGTTGGCAAATGGAGTTGTATCTTATGTAAATGGGGAACAACAGTTAGCAGACGGCGCAAAAAGCCTTACGGAATTGAGCGCAGGCTTATCCCAGGTTCAGTCAGCAGTAAGTCAGCTTAGTGCAGCCACAGACGGAAATTTGACAAGCGTGAATGAGAAAGATATTAAGGCAGGAGCGCAGAAATTGGCAGACGGAACGCAGCAGCTTGTACAGGTTCTCGGAACAGAGGCTGTTCAGGCTGTGATGCAGCAGGTGACAAGTATGATCGAGATGGGAAAGGCGCTCATCGAGGAAACGAAAGGGCTGGAAACGAGTCTGCAAAATGGAATCGTAACCCCGGTTCAGGATCTTGCGGCGCAGGCACAGGCGATTTCAGGAGAGCTTCAGAAAATTTCGGATTTGCAGACGAATCTTACAAACGCATGTACTGCCGTAAATACTGCGGCAAATGAAAATAATGCTGTTATTGATGCCGATAACGGACAGATTGCGGCGAATAACGAAAAGATTACGTCAGCTAAGACGAAAGCGGCTTCAAGTTCACAGACGATCCAACAGGCGGTAGATTCCCTGACGGCGCAGAGAAATGAAATCGCACAAAATGATCCTCAGTCAGCGGCTCTTGCAGATCTTGATAATGCGATACAGGCGCTGAATGAAGCGAAAAACGCCGCGGCTGAAGTGGCCGATATGCCGGAACTTTCTTCTATAGAAGGGAAATTAAGTCCGGTGCAGGCGGATCTGTCAGGCGTGGATGTACAGGCTGTTCAAAATGCAGTAGGAAAAATGAAAGTAGATCTGTTTACATTAAAACTTGCGGCTGCAGGAATGAATGCAAAACTTCCCGAAGTAGAAGAAAAATTAGACGCAATCCAGAAAGCGGGAGAAAACCTGCCTTTGGATCAACTGGGAGTGCTGACAGGTAAAATCGACGATCTAAATACGGGAATGCAGGGGCTTAACAGTGGAATCGGATCTTTGCATACGAATCTGTCATCTTTAGATCAATCTCTTGCAGTATCAGTACCGAAAGCGGCTTCTGGAATCGCGCAGCTAAACGGAGGATTTACACAATTAGGCAGCTTCAACAGTCAGCTTACGGCAGGAGCGGCGCAGTTAAAAGAAAACAGCAGCGTACTGAAAAACGGAGCGTCGGCTTTGAACAGCGGAGCGAAAACTTTGTCAGAAGGAGCTGTGACGCTGGCGGACGGAATGAAGACGTTTGATGCAGAAGGAACGAGTAAACTGAAAACAACGGTTGAAGGCGCGGTCGGAGAATTGATGAACCGGTTAGAAGCGCTGACATCTAAAGAGTGCAGCTATGATACGTTCAGCGGAAAAGACAGCGCGATGGACGGTAATGTAAAATTTGTAATCGAAACAGAAGCGATTGAGTAAAAGCAGAAAAAAATGCCTCCCCTGTCTGAGCCGCAGGAGAGGCATTTTTTATAAGGACAATTAAATAAACTTCTGCTCAGGAGCATCCACTTGGGAGTGGATGCTTTCTTTTCGGCATAATTTAGCAGCAGATCTTATATTTTTTCATCCAGTAATTGACTTGCAGCATGTAGGCGAGCATCTGCGGTCCTGCCATGAGCTGACCGTACCATGGTTTCCCATAATCAGAAGGTGTATCGAGGAAATGAAATACTTTCTTTTTATCAAGAAATGTTCGTATAGGAGCATTGGGGGAAGCGAGGACTTCTTTTAGTTGATCTGCAAGCAATGCTTCATAATGAGGATCATAAGTTTTTGGATAAGGACTTTTGCGTCTCCACAAGATCTCTTTCGGCAAGATGCCCTCTCCGGCATGGCGGAGCAGACCTTTTACAATTCCGTCCGGACATTTGATGTCCCACGGGATATTGAAAACGTATTCTACGATCCGATAATCGGCAAACGGTACGCGGGCTTCAAGTCCGCTGTACATACCGGCGCGGTCCATCCGGTCGAGAAGAGTTGCCATAAACCAACGGATATTCAGGTAGGCGATCTCACGCCGACATTTTTCTTCGGGAGAATCATCAGGTAGAACCGGCGTTTCACGAATCGTTTGTTCATAGGCGTTAAGGGCATATTCTTCCATGTTCAGTTCGTGAATGAAATCGTCGTCTAACAATGCTTGCCGCGGCTGCATAGAAGGTGACCATGGAAACATATTCGTTTCAAATGAGCTTTTTTTATGAAACCAAGGGTAGCCTCCGAAAATTTCATCTGCACATTCGCCTGTAAGGACAACGCTGTTGAACTGTTTGACAAGTGAACAGAAATACAACATAGAGGACTCGACGTCGGCCATGCAGGGGAGATCCCGCGCGTCTACGGCTTTGTACAGATAATCAAGCTGATCCTGACTGCTGCATTCGAGGAAGTGATGGTTTGTTTCATATAATTCTGCCATCTGTTCGGCAAACGGACGATCCTGACTTGGCTGGAATGTATTGGATTTAAAATACGTTTTGTTTTCCGTAAAATCAAAAGAAAAAGTATTTAGTTTTTCCCCTGATTTTGCCAGATGTCCGGCGCAGACGGCAGTGACGAGGCTGCTGTCTATTCCGCCGGAAAGAAACGTGCAGATGGGAACGTCTGAAAGCATCTGCTTTTTGATGGAATCTGTGAGAAGCCATCTCGTTTTTTCGATTGTATCAGAAGGCGAATCAGTGTGGAGGCGGCTGCTAAGTTTCCAGTAAAACTGTCTTTTGAAAGAAGTGTGACTAATGGAAATGTGTTCGCCGGGGAGCACTTCAAGAATATTTTTAAATACACCTTTGCCGTATGTTTTTGCAGGGCCTAAGGCGAATATTTCATTGAGGCTGTTCCGGTCAAGTTCGGGAACGATATCGGGATAGGCAAATAATCCCTTGATTTCGGAAGAAAAAATAGTAGTCTCGTCTTTTTTTGTATAAAAGAGAGGTTTGACACCGAGCCTGTCGCGGAACAGATGAAACGTTTGACAAGATTCATCCCACAGCGCGATTGCAAAGATTCCGTTTAACTTTTTAATAAAAGATGGTCCGCAGCGCATAAATCCGGCAAGGATTACTTCTGTATCGCCGGACGTTAGAAACGGTTCGCCTTCAGAAATCAATTCTGCTTTCAGTTCCGGGGCATTATATATTTCACCGTTATATGCAATGACACAACTGTGATCGCCTCTGACGCGTCTCATCGGCTGATGTCCGGTGACTAAGTCGATGATGTTCAGACGAACATGGGCAAGACCGCATTGAGGGGAGAGAAACGTACCTTCATCATCCGGTCCACGGTGCTTTTGAACTTGATTCATCATTTCTAAAATGTGGTTTCTGTAGTTCTTTTCTTTTGTATAATCCGCAGATGGGTTAAAAAATCCGGCGATTCCGCACATAGAAAATTCTCCTTCTTCTATTTTTTGACAATATCGCGTATGACAGGCTGAAGCTGCCGGTTCTCAAGAGCGGCTTCCAAAGCCGGGATAAGCAGATCGGTATGGGCAGTCATTGAATTCGGCTTTTTTTCGGGATCATCCTGCCCGAACGGAACAAAGTAGATATTTTTCGTATTTAAAAGAAGTCCGATATTTTTCATATTCATACCGAGGGCGTCGTTTGTCGATAAAGATAAAAGAAGCGGTTTGTTGTTGCGTAAATGGGCTTTTGCCGCCATTAAAGCAGGTGTGTCGGTGATTCCGTTTGCCAGTTTGGCAAGCGTATTTCCGGTGCACGGAAGGATCACAAGTGCGTCGAAAAGGCTTTTCGGACCGATCGGCTCTGCTTCGGAAATAGTCATCATCGGTTTATTTCCCGTAATTTCTTCTGCACGCCTATAAAATGATTCGGCAGAACCGAAACGGGAGTCTGTGGATGCGGCTGCGGTTGAAAAGACTGTCTGGACAGAGCCGCAGCAGTTTGAAAGTTTTTGCAGTTCCAGAAATGCTTTTTTGTAAGTGCAGAACGAGCCGGTAAAAGCGACTCCTATCTGCTTTTTTTCTAAAGACACGGTAGATTCCTCCTTTAAATTTTATTATGAATAAACAGTAGAAAAACGATAGTAGAAAATAAATAATTACTAAGATAATAAATTTATTTCCAGAAAGAGCTTTGTGATGAAAGCTTTGTATCAATAAAGTGTTTCAAAAAGCGGGCAGAAGATGCAGGGGCATATTTGCCGGGAAGTCCTAAGCAGTGCAGAGCAGATATGCCGAGACGCTGAGCCGCGTCATAATCGACCCCTCCGGGGGATGATGCGATATCAACGATAAGAGCAGAGCGATCGATGTTTTTTAAAGTATTTTCATTTATAAATTGTGCCGGAATAGTATTGAAAATGAAACGAAAATCTCCGGCGTGATCGGAAAGTGATTTTAAGGGGAAACTTTTGTCGGCAATAACTGACGCGCGGGCGGATTCTTCGGCGTTATCTGTAAAAACGGAAACGTTTGCGGATAATCCCTTTAAACGGTAAACAATAGAGTGACCGCATTTTCCGAATCCAAGTACTGCGCATCTGCTTTTGTGCAGATTGAAAGGACTGTGGAGGATCGCTTCGCAGATTGCGCCTTCTGCTGTTGAGATACTGTTGTAAACAGGAAGCGATATATCGTCTGCATAATCAAAAACAGCGACGTTATTTTCTGCGGCTTCTTTTTTAAAAGAAGAAGGGATACCCCCGGCAAACAAAGACTGACCGGGCCGCAGAAGATGAAGCAGTGTTTGGATGGAAAAACGATAGCTGCTGTTTTCAGCCGAAACATCCGCGCCGTCTTTTGTAAACGGAAAAGGGCAGATGACAGTCTTGGAATGGGCGCAGGCTTCTTCAAGGGAAGATGCTTCGTATATTATAGGAACGTTTTCAAAGATGGAATTGTTTGGTTGAGAAGCCAAAGCGTAACAGCAAAGAGAACTTCCCGATTCCGCTAGCATTTCTGCAAGAAAAACCTGACGGGCATCACCGCCTAAAACAGAGAAATCATATAAAAATGAAGACATAAAAACACCGCTTAAGAAACATTTTTAATTACTATATGCAAGTGAGAAAAAGATGTGAGTATAAATAACCTTGTTTGTCGTATATTTTTTCGGAATATTCCGGGGATGTCGGCAGTGCTGTGTATATCAGCCTCCTTTTTATAGAGGGGCAAAAAACGATAAAAGAGAGTAAAGATTTTATCAGTTGAATTGAAAAATAAAAGAAGGTGATAAGTGTATTTGACACATAAGTGATTATTGACTATAATATATTTAACAAGGGAGCCGTTGACCAGTGTACACCTGGCCGCCGGTAAATAAGTGTTATAAGAAATAGCGCCTTACTTTACCAGAGCAGGGGCGCTATTTTTTGTGTCTGAAAATCGTTATAACAAGGGTGATTACAGCACAAAGCATAATTACAAACGTAAATAAATCACTGTATGTAACCATAAGCACCAGCCCCCTTTCTTTATCGTCCGGCGGCTAGCATAGCACCTCAACGGCTCCCTGGGTAAGTATACTATTGTCAATGTGCTATGTATATCAGCCTCCTTTTTATAGAGGGGCAAAGATTGAAAATGAAAAGTAGAGGGTATCCATTACCTTAAGCACACGACAAATAAGCCATCTTTCGGTGGCTGCTTTAAAAATTGAATATTGAGAAGTTAAGGTTATGCGGTTGCTGACTTGATTTTATAACCCTGATTTTTTGCGATAAGGATTGCCTGTTCTACCGTGATTTCACGGTCAACCGGAGGCAGGTCTGATTTCCTGTAAAGTTCTGCATTATAGTTTTCACCGTTCTTCAACATGTGGTATAATGCGGTAAGAAGCATTCTTGCTATTGCAATGATTGCTTTCTTGTGACCGCGACGCTTTTTGAGACGGAGATAACGGTTACGCATTTCAGGATGCTTTGAGCTTTTAACAACAGCGTTTGCGCACTGTACTAAAAGCGGCTTGATATAGCATCCGGCTTTGGAGACCCGGACAGATTTTTTCTTCCCTGCGCTTTCATTGTTGGTC